>JAEAME010001196.1_pt1 | contig 19406 bp, 19 predicted proteins | sample 8958731 | NCBI WGS metagenome assembly JAEAME01 (sample SAMN16933194, study PRJNA681113) | bioreactor sludge metagenome | isolation source: anerobic bioreactor sludge (Control) | place: India:Bengaluru | collected 2018-10-24 | reverse complement strand
AGTGGCCGGTTTTCAGGTGTCCCTAACTGGCCGGTTTTGGGTGTCCGCTAACACTGCATACCGCCTTCTTCATGGAGATGTATGTAGCTGGGGATCTCATATGCATGGTTTTCCCGGATCAGGTGCCGTATCGCCATGTTTGCAAGAACAACTTCGAATGCGGCTACCATCCCTTTCCCACTGGCTCTCGGGACTAGTGTCTGTGAGAGGACGGCAATAATTTCCTGGGAAATCTGGACTCTGATCTGGTTTTGTTGGTGCGGGGGGAAAATATCTATCATGCGGTCGAAGGTTTGCGGTGCATCAGTGGTATGCAGGGTACTCAGCACCAGGTGGCCGGTCTCTGCTGCAGTTATGGCCGTGTAGATAGTATCAAGATCACGCATTTCTCCGACCATTATCACATTTGGGTCATGACGAAGCGCACGGGTCAAGGCCATGCTGAAGGAGTTGGTATCGTCACCGAGTTCGCGTTGGGCAATGATCGATTTAATGTCCGGATGAACATACTCTATCGGATCTTCGATACAAATCACATTTGCATCCCTGTTTTCGTTGAGATGACGAATCATAGCTGCCATAGTAGTTGATTTCCCCATCCCGGTGGGGCCGGTTATCAGGATAAGGCCTCTTGGCCGAAGAATTAATTCTTTACATATCTGTGGTAATTCAAGTTCATCAATTGAAGGTACCTCAAAGGTTAACATACGGCAAGCGAGGCTGATGGTCTTTCTCTGCCACATTGCATTAATACGAAAGCGAGCAATGCCATCAAGGACAAAAGCGAAATCAAGTTCTCTTTCAGAATAGAACTTTTCTCTTTGCTCCGGTTTAGTTATTTGCTCAAACATGTGCACGGCATCTTCATCAGACACGATAGGAAAATCGTTTTGATGTTCTAAATGGCCATCGATGCGAAAGATAGGCGGCATACCGACTCTGATATGCAAGTCCGAAGCCCCGGATTTTACTACGAGTTTTAGTAATTTTTTGATATCTATCATCTCTTTGCCCTATTACAGTTATTCAAAAAGAAAACCGGCTTTGCAGCCGGTTTCACTATTAGCTCCACATTATCCAAGTGACCACCTTACGGATAATGTATCAACACCTATTAGTAAGTAACGTCCCAGTCAATACGTTGTCAGGATAATAGCTCAAAAATCAATATTCCAATTGTCCTACACCGGATTATATGTCTGCTTTCAACGATTGAAAAATACTCCCATTTTCTTGATGATGGAAGATTTCTGAGCATCTGGCGAAAAAGCAGATGCCTTAAGCATCCGGTATGCCAGTCTTATTTGGGCTTATTTCTTTCTGACGTTATGCTATAATTTCATATAAAATCTGATTCCCGAACTTATATTTTAAAAAGGAGGTGGCCCTGAAAATATAGGCTATAATACGAACATAATAGTGGGACAACAAAGCGGAGGGGTTTTGTATGAAAAAGTGTGTGCTGTTACTGTCCTTCATTGTCGCCACGATACTTGTTCTAGCCTCATGCCAATCTGAAACTACACCAACAACGCCTTCATCTACCACTCCAAAAACCACGACCCCACCCAAAACGACCGGAACTACAACGACAACTACCGCCAGTAACACTCCCGAATATGGAGGGACTGTTATTATTCCCCTCGCCCAGGATATTCTAAATTTCGAAGAAATGTACGGCTGGCATCCTGGGGCAGCACTCCTTAAACTCACCAATGAAGAACTCGTTACCGGAGATTGGACCAAAGGCCCGGCCGGCACTAACGAATGCGACTGGGCAATCCGGGGGACCGACCGTTTCACCCAGAAAGCCGGCGCCCTGGCCGAGAGTTGGGAGTACCCTGAGATGGGGAAAGCGATCTACCATATCCGGAAAGGCATCACCTGGGCATTCAATCCGGATAGTGAAGCCAGCCGACTGGTTAACGGAAGGGAATTTAACGCTCAGGATGTTGCCTGGACACTGCAGACATACATTACCTTCACCCGGTCATATCTTTACTCTCAACCTGGGCTTAAAGATGCTTTAATCACCACACCTGATGATTGGACAGTGGAAATCAATATTGCCCCGGAGTATTTCGAAGCCGGTATCGCCCGCTTCCAGGATTTTGCCAGTATTGTGCCCCATGAAGTAGTCGAAAAATACGGTTCTATGCAAGATTGGAAGACATCGGTAGGAACTGGAGCATTCATCTTGAAAGACTATGTTCCCGGCAGCTCAGCTACCCTGGAAAGGAATCCCAATTACTGGCAAAAAGACCCGATCGGCCCGGGCAAGGGCAACCAACTGCCTTACCTTGACGGGGTAAAGTACGTCATTATAACCGATGCCTCAACCACCCAATCCGCATTCAGGACCGCGAAAATAGACATCTTCGCTTCCGCAGATTGGGAAACAGGGACTATCCTGACCAACGAAAATCCAGCTCTCCTTTATAAGAAACATACCCAGGATACGACACCGAATAATACACATATGCGGACAGATAAAGCGCCATTTAATGACATTCGCGTCCGCCGCGCTCTTTTCATGGCGACCGATTTCAACGCCATAAAGAACGACCTGTTTGGCGGCGAAGCGGATATCCTTACCTGGCCGATGACCCCGGTCCGGGAATATAAGGAAGCCTTTTTATCACTTGAAGAAGCACCTGATTCAATTAAAGAACTATATACTTATAATCCAGCAAAAGCCGAGACACTACTAGCCGAAGCCGGATATCCGGATGGATTTCCAGTTACGATCATCGCACAAAATATCACCGACCGGGTCGATTATTACTCGGTTATCAAGGAAATGTGGGCGAAAGTTAATATCGAGGTCACGATAGACCTGAAAGAAGCTGCCGTCTGGGAATCGATCACCGGTGCCCGAAACTATGACCAGATGATCCACAGCCATACCTCTCCTTGCGGCTCGATCTACCGCATGATCAACTACCGCGGCATCGGCCGTACCAACGGCAGTTATATCAATGATCCTTACGTAGAAGAAATGTATCCGAAGATACAGGTGGCTTATATCACTAATCCCCCAGAAGCCGACCGCCTGCACAAAGAGTTGATGAAATATGTGCTTGACCAGGCATGGGTCATCCCCACGCCGCTGCCGCCGCTGTGGCATATCTGGTGGCCGTGGGTCAGAAATTTCCAGGGAGAACTCAGCCCAGGTTATGATAATAGCTTCAAATTCACGTATTATACATGGGTCAATGTTGACCAAAAGAAAAGCATGACCGGAAAGTAATCAAGTGGTCTGGGTAAAAAGAAGGGCTCAAATGAGCCCTTCTCACATTCATCACGAAATAGACGGGCGGAAACCTTGAAGAACGCTGTAAGAAAAAACCTTCAAAGGGCAAAGGAGGAATAAAAAATGTTAGTCGCGGATATATACAGGCTGAAAGATTCATTTTACGAATTCTACGGCACGTGGCAAACAGGTGACAAAGAAGCAGAAGAAAAACGCGATGAAATGCTTAAAACCGCTCAAGCATGGGTGCAGAAATATGCCAAACTCGGTAAATGGAAGGCACATTACCCTTTCGCCGATGGGAGGGGCGGTATTTCGATATGGGAATTTGAATCCGGAGAAGAAATGGCTCGCATCCTGGCTGATTCGATACTTTGGCCTTTTATTGATTCAGAAACCATCCCGCTCTCAGAAGTTGATATGATTGCCGACTATCTTGAGGGATTTGCTAAAGAGGAAAAGAAAAACAAGAAGTAAGATATCATAGTTTATTTCAATCTAAAAACATTTATTGGAAACGTGGTATGTATGGAAAACTAACGAACATCTGGAATATCGCTTCTTTTGAAGAAATATACCAAAGGCGTTCATTATTTTCAAGTGGGAGAACATACCTATCGGCATCCAGTTCCAACTTTGGCAACGTAAAAAAAGGGGGGGACAAAAATGATCCGGGTATCGGTTATGTATCCGAATTCGCCAGGTAAAAGATTTGACTGGGATTACTATCTTAATAAACATATTGCTGCTGTTAAACAGACCGTCGGAAAAGGACTTATCCGTGTCGAGGTAGACAAGGGAATCGGAGCAGGACCGCCTGGTTCCGCTGCGCCATATGTGGCAATAGCTCAGTTGTACTTTAACACGATGGAGGATATGATCAGAGTTCAATCTGAATCTGGAAGTTCTATGGCTGACATACCTAATTTCACTGATATCCAGCCTTCAATTCAGATTAGCGAAGTTCTCTAGTTAATAAATATCTTTAACAATTATCAATAGCCACTCAACTATCTTAGTTGAGTAGGGTGGTTCGTTATATGGAAAAAGGCACCAATCAACGCCAGGATGATGGTATGAATCCATGGAGGTTATGTAAAGATGGCCGGTTCCAAGTACGATTATCTGAAAACAACGGGCATTGTGCGTTCGAGTATTTATCCGCCGTTTTTAGGCATGATATTTTACGCCCTGAAAGATAGCAACTTCCAGATCAGGTTCACCCATGTCAGTTCGCCTTATGAAATGAAAGAAAAACCACACCAACACGATTTCGCCGAAGTATTTGTTTTTGTGCCCTGTACGGAAGACCTCAACGCTTACGATGCGGAGAGTGAGATATACGTAGGCGATGGCGATAAAATAATCATCAACCAGACTACGGCAGTCCATATCCCCGCCGGCCTTACACATTGCCCGATCGTCCACAAGAGAGTTGGGACCCCGTTTTTCTTCGTGAACTGCCCGATCACACCCGCATATTCGGCAATCGTTGACGGGAAAGTAGTAGAGGTACCCTTAAGTGCCCGAGAATTTAACAAGAAAGAATGGGAAGAAAGCGGACGGCCGCATTAAATGCGGATAATATCGTCCAGGGTACTATGCATACAATGGATTCCATAAAAGCAACAAAAAAGAGGGAGTAACCGGACTCCCTCTTTTTTATCAGTCGTTGCTGCCGATCACTTTTTAGCTCTTAACGCAACATACAAACCGATCAAACCGATCACAATTTTCACGATGGCATGCCAAACCGGTTCCGAACCCAGACTGATGGCAGGAATCAAGCCGAGGACACCCATGAGTGCGATAGCAATACTGATGAGAATAAGGGTAAATTTCATTAGTGACCATCCCTCCCTTAATGTTTGTGAACCTAATATATATAGAGTAAATAGGTATGTCAAGGAATTATGTTCTATAAATGTCCTTGATGTAATAACAGGAGTTAACTGGAGAAAAAAAAGGGGGGTGGTTCATCCCCCCTTTTTTCAATCAGTAGTAGAAGCAACTAACTAGGTTTAGTTATTTCCCCATTGATTTTTTCATGTTCTCATCTACCCAGACCCATTGTGCCCAGGTTTCATACCCGACGTAGCCGACACTGTATTCGCCGGTGTAGTTTTTCAACCACGGCCACCAGAAACTCGACTGGGGATACATGGGACGGGAGATGACATATGCCTGGTCAAGAGTATATTTCATGTTTTCCTTAAAGATCGACATGGCTTTTTTAGCGTCGGTCAGGTAAATCGCCTGCATCTCCTCGGATGCTTTGTCGATGATAGGGTCATTGATGTTGCTGCCGCTGCCGTTGGCCGGGCTGTGCCCAACCAGAGTTACCATCTTGTAAAACACACTGAGAGGCCCACGGCCACCGGCTTGACCGGTTACTTCGTAGTCACCGGCACGGTAAAGGGCAGTCCGGGCACCAGTTTCCTGGACATTAAGGCTTAGTTCTACACCTGCTTTCGCCCACATATCCTTGATGATCGAGAAATAATCAGCTTCTGTCGAACCGATCAGTGCAGTCGTCTTGAAGCCGTCAGGATACCCGGCTTCGACCAGCAGTGCTTTCGCCTTATCCGGGTTATATGTATAAAGCTCTGTAACAGATTCCGGCATCTCCGGATCGTCAAGGCCGAGGTAGATATCTTTATAGGCAGGGACATATTCTACCGGCCAGGTCAGGATCTGCCCCAGGCCATAATTCACAGTATCTTTTATCATATTAAGGTCAGTAGCCATGGCTAAAGCTCGGCGCACCTTGACATCGTTGAAAGGTGCTTTTTGGGAATTCATGTATATCCACCACGGTTCGCCGCCCAGGATACCTTCTCTTTCTTTAATGTTTGCATCAGCTTTTCTTATTGTGTCTGCGTCTTCATAAGCCAGGTTCTGTAGAACGTCAATCTTTCCGGTACGCATGGCAGAGAGACGCGTCGAAGCATCGGGGATGATGAGATACTTCAAACCATCAATATAAGGTAGTTGGTTTCCTTTGCCCGGGCCGACAGGATCGGTTGCCCAGTATTTGTCATTCTTCACAAAGGTCGCTACACCACCGGTGACATAATCTTTAAAGATGAAAGGACCGGTGCCTACGGCATGGCGCCAATCCGACATATCACCATATTTCTCCACGACTTCATGGGGTATGATATGGACATAGGAACCAAATTTCGCAACCACGGCGATCATGGAGGTGAGGGGAATCTTGATCGTAACTTCCCATGGACCGGTCTTCTGAATATCGGCATCACGTGCTTCACTATAAGCCCGCCAGATATATGACCTCTTGTCAGTAGTCACCTGCCGGAGGGAATAAATAACATCATCAACTGTCATTTCACGGCCGCCCACGAGACGACTGGCTTCATTATTGGGATCAAGGGCAAATTTTACACCCTGGCGAATCTCATATACCAGGGTGCCCATACCGCTTTCAGCATCCAGTGTCCACTTCCAGCTCGTGGCCGCCATACCAGCCTTATCATCGAGCTTGTCATACCAGTCCAGCCAGGGACTTTCGCCTGTGCCATAGCCGCCGGCATCGCCTTTAGCCCAATCGCCCTGCCAGAGAGTATCGTATGTCAGCCTCTGGGTAGGCCCAGGAGCGAAGACCACAGTGACGATATCGTCTAAAACAGTGATATCCTGGATCTGGACAAGGCGAAGATCACCGCCATAGAGGGGTTTCTCGGGCGACTTGGTCGTCGGCGCGACCGTTGTGGTGGTAGTTACTAATGGCTTAGTGGTGGGAAGGGTAGTTTCATTTCCCGAACTGCAGGCAGTCATGAGGAGAAAAAGACATAACAACAAGCTTACAATTATATATACCCGCTTCAAATTCACGATCCTCCTTAAATATTGGTATTGTAAATATCGATCCGTCCCGAAACAGCTTGAGAAAAAACATGGCCAGCTAAACCGGACCATCCTAAGAAGTATTCATCGTTTTCTCACTCCGCGATCCTTAGCAGCAAAATATCAGGTCATACAATACAGGAGACCCTGAAAGAACACACACAACAAATGATAGGGTCAAGGGTATACGAGTAAGAACAAATACGAAAACCAATAAATTATACTATGCTATGTCAACTGGACACATGAATAGCTGCGAAAACTTAACTACTTCCATCTTTTAGTACCGAAGCATCAAGGTGGCGGTGATGAAAAATGCGGATGCGCTTAAACTTTCCTTTTTCATCAAGGTCATAGAGAACGCTCTGGTTCAAGATGATAAGATCGCCCTTTTTCCACTGGCGGGGCGAACCTGGAGCCGGATCACGTAGTACGTGGAATTCGGTAATGAGCTCGACACAAAAATGACGGCCCCGGGAAATAAAGATACCTACGTTTAATACTTCGCGGACATCAGTAGTCAGGGCTTCATAATTAGCAATGAACTCCTGCGGGCCATGAAGGGTTCTGCCAGTTAAGCCGGGTATCTGCGAGCCCTGGAAGTTGTCCGGATATTCTACAGTAACGTCCGGGCAGAAGTAACTGACAACCTGGTCCCACCTTTTATGGTTGAAATGATCTGAATATTCCAGGAATTGCTGCCGGTTGATAGCGCATCACCTCCTTTGTTTATTGTGGACAGAGTCTTACACGGCGGAGAGAAAATGTCAAACTGAAGATAAGTCCTGCTCCTCAATTCCACCGCACACAAATTGACGTAAAAAAGTTCGGTATGATTATTTAGGATTGCTTGTTGAGGAAGGATAGGAGTACGATTGCCAGTCCCGGGAGATAAAAGGGGAGAGCGATGCTTTACGGTTATATGGGAAAAATGCTCTGGGTGTACCTTTCCACCAAGGAATTGCAGGAAGAAACGCTGGATGAAACGATGGCGCGCAATTTCCTGGGAGGCTACGGGTTTTATATGGATGAAATGATTACTGGTAATTCAGAGTTATTACCAGCGGCGAAAAAAGAGGGGTAATCGATTAACAGCCCTGCCGGGAAACAAATTCTTTGAGCACAGGCAAGATGCCTCCTTTATCAAGTATCTCTTTGATATCGGGAGAGAGTATCTCACATGGTAATACCTTTCCCGCAGGTAACACTGTGACCGAAGCAGTATCGATATCATACTCCAGTTCATCGCCACTATTAAGATTGTCTGCGATACCCCGGCAGGTAACGGCCGGAAGGCCGACGGCAATGGCATTTCGAAAAAAAATCCGGGCAAATGATACGGCAATAACAGCGGTAATCCCGCAAGCTTTGAGAACAGAAGGAGCTTCTTCGCGGCTCGAACCGCAGCCGAAATTTTTTCCGCCGACTACAAAGTCGCCTGGTCTTACCTCAAGTGAAAAACGGGGACATACCACTTCGAAGACATGCTTTTTCATCTCTTCAAGAGACGAATTCATATAACGCCCGGAGGCGATCAAGTCCGTATTAGTATCATCGCCGAATTTCCAGACGATTCCTTTTTTGACAGTCATTCTGAAACTCACCTCTTTCACCGGGACAGGTATTGGCGCGGGTCAGTAATACGTCCTTCTACCGCAGATGCAGCGACGGTAGCAGGTGACGCTAGAAATACCCTTGAGTCCGGATTACCCATACGACCTTGAAAATTCCTGTTGATAGTAGCGATACACGTTTCCCCGGCACCCAGGAGCCCCAGATGACTGCCAAAACAGGCGCCGCAGCCTGCCGGGCATAATATCGCACCAGATGCGGCGAGGACTTCGATGATTCCCTCAACTAGTGCTTGACGGTAAATTTCGGATGATGCCGGAGCAACGAGCAGCCGTGTATCCGGTGATACCTTCCGGCCATGAAGAATTCCAGCGGCCATCCTCAAGTCTTCAAGCCGACCATTGGTGCAGGAACCGAGCAAAGCCTGATGAACACGGGTACCAATCAAATGGGAAACCGGGACTGCCTTATCGACCGCATAAGGCACCGCTACCTGGGGTTCCAGGCCAGATACGCTTATGTCATACTCAGCTTGATATTGAGCATCAGCATCAGCAAATACCGGTTGATATGACTTCTGCTTTCTTCCGGAAAGATAATCTTCAACTTTAATGTCCGGCTTAAAAAAGGCAAATTTCGCCCCGATCTCAACAGCCATATTACTGATCGTCAGGCGGCTTTCCAGGCTCATTTCATCAACCGTGGTGCCCGTAAATTCAATTGCTTTATATTGAGCAGCGCCGGCGGAATATTTACCGGCGATATAAAGGATAATATCTTTGGCCGTCACCCCCGTGGGGAGAGAGCCATCAAGGATAAATTTAATCGTATCTGGAACCCGGAACCATAATTTCCCGGTAGCCATGACATAAGCAACTTCGGAAGAACCGATCCCGGTAGCAGCGGCACCGAGAGCGCCGTGAGTGGTGGTATGGGAATCTCCCGCTACGATCAAATCTCCGGGCATGACCCATCCTTTTTCGAGCAGCACCTGGTGCTCGATGCCTGTACCGACATCGTACAAATTGCTAATGCCGAATCGCAGTAATGCTTCACGGAGATTCCGGTGAAGGTCCGCCTGTTCCACAGTGGAAGCCGGAGCATAATGATCAAATACCACCACGATCCGGGCAGGGTCGAATAACTTTTTTACTCCAGCTTCCTCGAGTACAGGGATGATAGTTTTCAAGCCCGAATCATTTGCCATGACCAAGTCAATACTGGCCATGACATATTCACCGGGTAGAACATATCTATTCCCGGAAGCCCGGGCGAGAATTTTCTGAGCCAGCGTCATGCCCATATAATAAATCCATACCCTCTCGAAACCCTTAGGAAATTTCCTTTAAGACAGCTTCAGCAAATTCCGTCGTTGTAGCATGGCCGCCCTGGTCGGCGGTCAGGACACTACTTTTCTGGTACACCCTGGCCAGGGCATTTTCCAGGCTCTCTGCTTCCTGTAACATACCGAGGAAATCCAACATATATTTAACCGAAAGAATGGTCCCGGTAGGATTAGCGATATTTTTGCCGGCGATATCTGGAGCGGTGCCGTGTACAGATTCAAAATAAGGTACTTTCCCGCCCACACAGCCGCTTCCGGCTAAGCCCAAACCTCCGGCAATTTCAGCAGCTTCATCAGTCAGGATGTCACCGAAGAGATTCGAGGTAACAATTATATCAAACTTTTGCGGGAACCGGACAAGCCGGCGGGCCATATCATCGACATAGTAACGACGGTAAGTCAGTTCCGGATAATTCTTCAATTCCGCCTGTATAGCGTTTTCGAGCATGCCGCAGGTAACCGGAAACATATTCGATTTCGTGACCGCGGTAATTTCACCAGGATATCCCTTGCGCCGGCGATCGAGGGCAAATTCACAGGTAAATTGACTGAAGCGAATCATCCCGGTTTCGGACATGATCCGTAATCCGAAATTTCCTTTACCGTAATCAGCCAGGGACTTACCATGGCGGGTACGGAATTCAGGCAACCTGTTTTGAAGTAAAGACAAATCACCTTCGGCATAAGTGTACATGCCTTCGCTATTTTCCCGCAGGATAACGAAATCGATGCCCTCGGGTTCTTTTAATGGACTGTTGGCACCGGGATAGTATTTAGTCGGCCGGATATTTACATAGTTCCCCAAACCCCAACGAAGATACATGATTATCGGGTCGCTGGCAGGATTAGCCGAACCGAACAAAATGGCGTCGCATGATTCACAAACCTTTTTCGTCGCTTCCGGCAGTACTGTACCATACTCCGCAAGCGCTGCTTCTCCATTGGGTAATTTTGTGATGTCCAGGGCAAAACCGGACCGTTCGAGGATAAGGCAGGCCGCGCCGACAACCTCGGGGCCGATACCATCGCCGCAGAGTACTGCAATTTTCTTTTTGTTCATCTTACTTCCTGCTTTCCTGCTATTCCGGTCGCTATATAGAGACATCACGTTAAAAGGTTCGTTCATTCCGACCAGGAAACAGTTTTTGTGTTTTCTCCTGCTAATTATACATATTGTCAGTTTATGCAAATAATGTTATCCGATAAAAAGGGGGGATGGACAGGTAATATCCATCCCCCCTTTTTAACACCTAAACTTAAATAAAGCTACTTGCCAAGAATCTCTTTCTTCAAGTCAACGTCGATCCAGTTATAGTAGGTATGATGATAAGGCAGGAAAGCACCCAACTGAGTAGCACCGTAGTAGTTCTTCAGCCAGGGCTGCCAGAGAATATAGGCATAGGGTATGGGCATCCAGATGCCAAAGGAAGACTCGATGACAAAGGAATTGACATCCTTGACTGCTTTAGACCATTTACTGTCATCGATACCCAGATTATCCTGGATGGTCTTGTAAACCGCTCTGGTCTCCTGGCTATCCCAGAAGGAAGGACAATCGCTGGTCTCCGGCCGCATCTCGAACATATAGTGCGGCATCCAGCTCGTGGCATTGGGATTGAATACCATTTCCGCAAATGAGCGGTTACGCTTCATATTCGTCCAGACACCTGTTTCATATACCTGGATTTTCATATCGATACCTACTTTTTCGAGGTCGGCTTTAACAATCGAGAGGATATCTACGTCAGTGGAGGTACAGGCAATTTCCGTATTAAAGCCGTTGGGATAACCAGCTTCGGCGAGGAGTTGCTTCGCCTTCTCGGCATCACCACCCTTGACCAACTCCTGGGCCAGCGGTGTCAACTCCTCGAGGGGCGTATAGTATGGTTTCCAGCCCTTACCATTGGGATACGGGAAACCCAATACTTCCGCTTTGCCCTCATAGAACTCGTTTGTGATGGCAACCTTGTCCACGGCGAGATTCATGGCCTGGCGGACTTTAATATCATTAAACGGCAGGTCTTTATCTTCCCGCCCTTCAGGCTGAAAATTCCGTCCGTAACCCTGCTTGTACTCAAATTTCCAATTCATACTGCCCTGCATTTCGGTAAAGGTATCCGGATCAACATCACCTTTAGCATCGATTTTTCCAGTACGGAAGGCAGCTTCCTGGGTAGACAAGTCAGGTATAACGAGGATATTAAGGGCATCGATATAGGGGAGTTGGTTCCCCTTGCCCAGGCCACACGGATCGGTCTGCCAATAATTAGGGTTCCTGGCAAAGTGCATCGAGGTCATGGGAATATAATCATCGATCATGAATGCACCGGTACCAAGATTGTCCCGCCAGTTCTTCTGGTCCTTGCCGTTTTCATGGAGTTCAGGATTCATCATGTAGGCACGGGCACCGGTTTCCAGAATCTGGATGCCCTGTTTGCCCGGGGTGAATTTTATTTCGACGGTATACTCATCGATCTTTTTAACACCGAGGAGTTTCTCCTCCGGGGCGGGGAAGAACATGGCGAAGTTGCCGCCGGTACTTGCCCATTGTGCCTCCAGGTTCCAGACTACATCGTCGGCATTGAACTCCCGGCCGTTAACCGGTGCCTTATTCCACCAGTGCACTCCTTTTCTGATGTGCCAGATAATAGTGTCAGGAGCCGTCATCTCGTAACTTTCTGCCAGTTGGCCGGCGAGAACCCCGGTCTGGCCGAGATGATTGGCCATCCAGTCGGTCTCACCGGTACCGGCAGGGCCCTTTGCCCAGTCACCGGCAAGCAGCGGCTCGTTGGTAATCGAAATATTGAAGCCCATCAAGTCCCACTGGGTAGCACAATCGAAAGCTGAAGTGTCTGATGGTTGGAAGGAAATGAAGGTCCCGCCATATTTCGGTTTATCGGAGGTAGTTTTAGTAGTGGTAGTGGTGGTAGGTGCGGTCGTGGTTACCACCGGTTTAGTGGTGGGGGTAGTGGTAGTTTCAGCGCTACAAGAAGTCATGACAAGAGATAGTACTAACAAGAAACCGAGCAAATAACACACTTGCTTCACTTTCACAAACCTCCCTTTTTATTGATACTTTAAACGATCAATATGCCCCGTAAGTGCGGTTGTGAAGTTATAATCAAGCTGGCTACACTACTATCCTTCAAGATGTATCCATATTTCTCACCTTAAACCACCAGGAATTCTTTAGGCCACCTGGAGATCCGGATACAGGATAGAACACACACAACCAACGAGTCAGGAAGGGATTAATAGTAAAACAAGCAAACTAAAACCAAGTAAATTATAACACCAATTGTCAATCGTTGACCGATCGTTCAGGGTGATGCTGCCTTACCGACTTAAAAAAATAGTATTACTGGAAAGCAAAAGCCTGTTCCCGGAATAGCACCAGACAACAATCGACGACCTGGGAATCATACAACCTGTGGCTATTTTTTGATATCTCGTCCAGGGCATAATCAATACCCAGGGCCGGACGGTAAGGGCGGTGCGAGGCAATAGCTTCGACGACATCAGCAACCGCTAATATTTTTGACTCCAGTAGCAAGTTTCCATTTTTTAACATTTGCGGATATCCGGAGCCATCGATCCTTTCATGATGTTGATGCACAATCTCAGCCACCGGCCAGGGGAGGTCGATTGGTTTAAGGATTTCATAACCCAACTCGGGATGAGTCCTGATTATGGCATACTCGGCTTCGGATAAGGCGTTGGGGGTAGTTAATATCTCGGCGGGAACATGGATCTTACCAATATCATGGATAAGACCAGCCAGGCGAAGCCCCGTGATACTATCGTGAGATAGTCCCATTTTCACAGCGATGGCGCAAGCCAATTCAGTGACCCGTTTTTGATGTCCTGCCGTATAAGGATCCCTCATCTCGACTACCCGGGCTAAAGCCTGCATGGTATCTTCCATAGCTTTTAAAAGCCTATCGGTTCCGCGTTTGACTTCCTGCTCTGCGGTTTTACGCTCACTAATATCGCGAGCGACGGCCAGGACTTCAGCTAACTTCCCATCAAGGCCATGCAGATAAGTAAATTTCACTTCTACAGGAATTACAGAACCATTTTTATGCAGGAGTTCAAGCTCAAGAATACGAGACCTAGCAGTTTTCGGACTCCCGTTATGAAGAAGGGATATCTCATCAGTCAGAGCCCGCTGGGAAACAGAAAATGATGCCGCCGTAAAAATGTCATTAACACGGCTAGATAGAGCTTCATTGATACTATACCCGAGTAACTCAGTGACGGAAGGGCTGATATAAGCAAAAAAGTCCGGATTATTTAGGTCTATCACCAGTATCAAGTCAGCAACATTGCCGACAACCAACTGATACAGCCGACTAATCCGGTCTGACAAGATACGATCATGCCGGGAACCAGTATTATCTATACCCAGACTGATGATAGCCTGCTGCAAACTGGATAGCTTCCTCAGCAGCTTCACCTGTAAGGTTTCCTCTTTTTTCATCAGCGGTGTCTCATTGATGATATATCAGCCATATTAACGGAGAAGTCTACAGGCAGTAACACAAATTGTCAAAAGGAAATAAAGAACTATTTATTCGATATATCCACGATGCTCGTATTACATACCAGGATGTACGAAGGACATGTTAGGTAGTAAGCAAGTATTGACAAGCAGAAAGGTTAATGATACATTCATTGCACCACAGGTGAGTTGTGGCCTGTGGTAGTTGTGGGACACCTCGAGATTTTAATCACCACCTTCTCCACCAGACCATTTCTAGTGTTTGTTTTATTTAAGTGGGAGGGCATTCATGAAGTGCCCGGAATGGGGATATCAGAGCAGCACGAGCGCAGAATCTGTTAATGCAGACGCTCCTGAAAAGCGACAGATAGTCTTAGCCCTTACGGCCTGCATCCAGGCAGTAAATCCCCGTGTTATTTTAAAAAATCCAGATAGCAAGGGAGATTTTGTTTCCGGTTTGACAAATTCTTTTGGTTAGCTTGCTTTCCTTTCTTTTTTCCCCGGAAATCCCTGGAGGTTTGCGCTTGACTTCCAGGGATTTCTCATTTTTATCTGTGACAATAAAAATCTCAATTATAGGCATTTAATATAGTACCCAGTTGATTGTTATATTTAGATACAATGCAGTGTTGGTTTAACTTTAACCTTGACTTATGTAGGGCAACAGTCTACCCTTAATCCACATCGGCCTTAAATGCCGTACTGCCCGAAATCCACAAAATATACATCAAGGAGAAAAAACACGAATGAAAGCTGTCGTGGTAGAAAAAATAGGGAAAGCTATACTAAAAGAAGTACCCCTGAGAAAAATGGGCCCTGAAGATGTTAAAGTTAAAATATCTTTTTGCGCCGTCGGCGGGGCAGACCCCTATGCGGTTACCGGAGAAATCCCCTTCCGCCTACCCTATTATGTAGGATACCAGGCATCAGGCATCGTCGAAGAACTGGGTGAAAATGCCACGGCGATGGGACTTAAAGTAGGCGACCGGGTGACCCTCGACCAGCACCGTTACTGCGGATCATGCTACAACTGCCGACACGGCCATGAGACGTTTTGCTTCCAGCCCGGCTATAGTTATGTAGACTCTTTAATGGCTGAATACGGCATGGTCCACCAGCGGCAGGTGTTCAAAATTCCGGATAATATTGCCCTGGAAGAAGCTACTTTAACCGAAGTTATTGGAGCCTCCTTACCGGCCATCGAGCTGGCACCCTTCAACCACGGGGACAGCGTGATGGTAATCGGCGGCGGAAGCTGCGGATTAACCATCATGCAGTTGGCACGTTTAAGCGGGGCGATGAACCTGACCATGGTAGAACCTTTAGAATTCAAAAGAAAACTGGCGCTGGAACTCGGGGCAGACCATGTCATCGATCCCAAGAACCAGGATGTAATCGCCGAAGCGATGAATATTACCGGCAACCGGGGATTCGACCGGGTAATAGAAGCATCAGGCGATTCCAAGATGGTCCCACTTTGCATCGATATGCTGGCCCAATGCGGCAGGATCATCCTTTTCGCCATATACCCAGACCATCCTGACATCGTGATTCCTTATGACAAATTATGGTTCAAAGAAGCCGGGGTACAGGGAGTATTCGGCCAGTCACATATGTTCCCCCGGGCAGTCAACATTCTGCCCCGGCTGAATCTCAGGCCTTATCGAGGGCCGACTTTCCCGCTGGACAATTTCTGGGATGCTTTCGAAGCTCATAAAACGAATAAGTACGTAAGAGTACTGGTTAAGTGCTAGTTAGATACTGTTAGTGTAATGATGAAAAAAAACCGGTTGTGGATAAACACAGCCGGTTTTTTTCATCAATTATAAATACTAGCGCCAGTTGTCGATACTGAAAGCGGGATCTGCTTCTGCTGCCCGGCCGTCAGTCCAGAGAGCTTGTTCTTCACCACCGCCGGTGACGATGATACAGTTCTCAAAGGGATTTGCCACCGCCGGTACCATGTAGTCGTCAGGTAATTCTTTCCACGGTTTCCCGGAAGTAGCCTCGATCCCTTTCCAGGCATTAGTCGTGACATCCGGCCGTTGATGGGTGCGGTACTGCTTCAAGGTCATGAAGCTCTTCTTATACAACCATTCATAGACTTCCTGCTTGGTCTTGAAGCCACACCCCTGTAAATCACGCGCCATTTCCGGCAGCATGAAAAAGGTCTTGCCACCCTCCCAGTTAGCCCACAGGCTGTCGACAAAGTATGCCAACCAGTTATGAGGGCCGGGGACTCCTTTTACGCCCAGGCGCCGGCCGATGCCGCCGTGGCCACTCTTCTGAAATTCACGGTAACCACCCGGCATAAATTCAGTGCGGTGCAATGTCTCGGCAATCCTGACAGCAACAACGCAGCTTTCGTTTTTCTTAAAATCATATTCTTCACGGATACTAATCCATCCCGGTGGGAGGGCATCATCGTTTTCCGGGATGCAGTTATGCAACGGGTGTCCCCATACACCACAATTGTTCACATTAGGGATATTGCCGCCAAGGTTGCGCCACATGAGGTCACAAGCACGCCCGATACACCGGTTCGCCGGGCTGCCCGGACCCATGACATTAGTATCGAAATTCATATCGATTTCCTTGGCATAAGGTCCGCTGACGATATAGGAACCGCCGCCGCGGCCGTCGCCGCAACCACCACCAGCTTCAGCAATAGCCAGTAAAATCGGCATATGCTTAGGTTCACAACCCGCCATGACACCAATGGTAGCAATCTTCTCGACGGTGGCTTTACGCCGCAACGGCATAAAATGTACCGGTTCACCTTTCTTACCGGAGCTGCCCATCTGGCTAAGGCGATCGCCTACTTTGTGGTCAGCCTGGTAAGTAATCAATTCATCCGGCTTGTGGCTGGTACCTTTCAACATCTTCGCTACCAATTCTTCAGTGGGAGGTACAATAGGTAAGCCATCGGTATATTTGCAGATAGGAGCATTATTGTACAGCTGCGGAATCCGTTCCGACTGCCTGAAGAAATCATGAGCTTCGAATACGGTACCCTCAAAGATATAACGGGGATTCGATACCTTCACCTGGGGAGGATTCTTTTCTTCTTCAGTAAGCGGTCGGACCAGGGCATCCATAAGCTTGTCAATCCAGGTTGGGACATCCTGGGGGCCGGGGATATGCCGGGAGCCATGTACACGCCGTATCGGTACAATACCGTTAACCAGGCATGCTTGCCGCCAGCATTCATCCTGGTCTTCGAAGATAATAAAGGCACTGGGAATACCACGTTTTTCAATAGTTGTCAGGTGGGGCAACTGCTCCCAAATAGCGCCGTGTCACCAAACCACACCGCGGATCAGGGCATCAGTTTTGTCCCACTCATCATCAGCAATAGCCACGCTGCCGGCTTTAGTCAAGTGTGCTGCGGCGTAGCTGATATTCCATTTCACCTGGGGATATATTTCGGGAAGCATTTTCGCCAACGGGATCAGGATACCCTGCTCGCCGCCGGCACCGATACTCAGAGTGATCCTGGCTCCGTCCAGGGTTTTTAAGCGCGGTGCCAGGCCGTGCATCTTAACGGGGTCCTGTATACCTACAGGATTAAGAAATTTGTACACCTTGTCTGCCATGTCGCTCTCCTCTATTATTGAGTTGAAATACCGTAACTATATACCAAATACAGGACAAAGAAAAACCTGACGCTAAGAACCGGTTTTGACAAATCAAAACCTTCGTTTTATATTTTCCAATACGAACAGCTAGAGGGTCAACCAGAAAAGGAGTGGTAATATGTCCGACGGCAAGAAAGAAGAAAAAAAGGCAACAATTACGGGTTGGGCAAACTTTATCCCTTCTCCCGAGTTTTCACCGCCTTATCCGCCACTGCCGCACCGTTTCAACGACAACCACGAATTGCAGTTTCTATGCCAGGCACCGAAAGGAGCCATCGAACGGGCTTTAGCCCCGCCGTTAGAAAAAAATACAGATAATGACTTGTTTGTCCTCCAGATGGGTTGGAGCCCAGACTGCGAGGGTTTTAAAGTCCATGAGATCCAGATAAACGTACCAATCAAATGGAAAGACAAAACCGGCTCGACGACCCTGATCGAATATATCGACAGTGACATGGGGCTGATCGCCGGGCGTGAAATCTGGGGTTGGCCGAAGAAAATGGCAGACATTGAATGGGCACAAACGACGACCGGCTGGACGGTCACCTGCAATAAACAGAAAGACCAGGGCAGCATCCCCTTAATGAAAGTCGAATACAGGATTACCGAAACCGCCCCAGCCGCCGAATGGCCGAATATGTTCCCGGTTTACCTGGTAAAACGCATACCTAATGCTTCGCCGACAATAGCACCGCTGATCCAACTGGTTTGCATCGGCGGAGCGCTTCCTCCCGGCAGCAAGCCACAACTCGCCCCGGGAGCAGCGAGAATTGAAACAGCGGGTACTGCAACCGTCCAGTTCTTCGATGGTCCGCATGATCCATTGACTTTCTTTGGGCCGGTGAAAGTACTGGGGGCCAAGATGGCAATAACCAAGGGAGCGATGATGGGCGGGCTGGGGTTGGGTGAAGTAGTTTACCAAGAACAGTATTAAGCACCTGGTAGAAAAATAGTGAATACAATAATCAAGGGTCAAGTTGAGTTTAACAGCTTGAAAACACAAGGAGGACTACTATGCCAATGCCCAAGAAAGAAGCCGGAGTGAAGAAATGCCTTTTCTGCATGAAGGATATCGTATTCAAACCGAGTGAAAAGGGCGGTTGGGTACATGTGGAGACCAACCAGAGTGAAAGCAAAGAAAACGGACTGCACAACGCCAGGCCGGTGGGAAGTTACTATATGTAACGTCTTAAATTCTTGCGCATAATATTTTAAGAGCAGGGTTAGGTA
>JAEAME010001195.1_pt1 | contig 19408 bp, 18 predicted proteins | sample 8958731 | NCBI WGS metagenome assembly JAEAME01 (sample SAMN16933194, study PRJNA681113) | bioreactor sludge metagenome | isolation source: anerobic bioreactor sludge (Control) | place: India:Bengaluru | collected 2018-10-24 | reverse complement strand
ATACTGCGTCAGAATTTGATGAAACAAATTCTATTATACCATTTGAGGGCAAAGAAACATGAAATGCGGCTTGTGCGACGTTAAAAAGGGAAAACGGCACTGTCCGGCGAAGAATTCAATGATCTGTGCTCAGTGTTGCGCCGAGAAGCGTGTGCTCGAAATCGATTGCCCCGAGAACTGCCCGTATCTGATCGCGGGGCGCCAGAGGGAAATGACCGAATACAGGAAGTGCATCGGTTTGCTGGATATCAAGGACCACGACAGGAACAGCACGGTTTTCAAGGATCATCAGGACGTGATTGCTCGTCTGGAATATGCGATTGCGAGCGAGCGCATTTCGTGTCCCGATCTGACGGATAAGGACGCGGCGCAGGCCGTCGATATACTCCTGGAAACATATCAAACGGAGGCAAACGGCGTTCTGTACGAAAAGACGTCGGAGGATCTTCGCGTCGAGCCTCTGCGCTGTGAACTCAGAAATGTAATAGAGTCCCTGAGAAATCCCGGAGGGAGCAACGAGCATGGCATCGTGGATCCGCAAAACACAAGGTTGCAGCTCAGTACTGCTATCGATTGCCTCGAATGCATCCGCTCCATGGTGATCGCCTACCAAAGGGGCGGACAATCCGCATCCGGATATGTTAATTTCCTGGCCCGCGTAATGCCAAAGAAAGATACGCGCAGCTCAATTATTCTCGCTTAGTACCGCTGAAAGCAGGAAACAGTGAATAAGATCTCGCTGTTCTTTGCTCTTGCCGTAGTGCTTGGAGTCTTCGAAGCCTGGCACTTTTATCCGCTGCTCCCTGCACGGATGGCAGTTCACATGGATATATGGATATCGCGGCAGACGACGTCACCTTGTTCGACTTCGAACCTGGTGCACAATTGAGGATGGAAGGCCTCGAGGCATTCCGCAATTATATGTCCCCCATTGCGGAACAAGTTCCGCCTCATACATTTGACATTGTGAATCCGAAGGTGCAGATCTACGACGATGCCGCAATCCTCACATACCATTGGAACGCCTTCATGACAGACGGTAAGCCGCTGCCGAGTTGGAAGGCCACATCAGTGTATCACTGGAAGGATGGTCAATGGCGCATGGTTCACACCCACTGGTCTACTGTCCAGGGAGCATGATTGCAGCCTGTTGAGTCTTCTGTTGTGAGGCAGAAATCCTGGCAAGGCAGTGTCCAACGTTCTCAAAGTTCAATTGAAAGCTCCGGCGAATGATTTTTATTGCAGGCCTGTTTTGCGCCGAAATCCTGTAGCCGGAGAGGGCTTTTGCTAAGGGATGGGAGTTCTGTCGACGGCCTTTCCCGCGGCCTACGGCTTGACGACCTTTTGTGTGGTTTCAACGTCGAACAGCTTGAAGCCGGCATATGCGTGCGTGTTGCGGAGAATTCTGTCATTCCAATGAACGATGACGGCAACGCGCACGGGCAGCCAGAAAGCATCCCTGGTTTTATCGAAATGAACCTCATCGAAATCGATCTGCGTGCTCAATTTTTCCAGCCTGAGCTTCGGAAGAGGTCGCAAAAGGTCCGAGATGAGGCGAATGATCTGGTAATTACCGGCATCAATCCAGGCTATCCCCTGCTTGTAGGTTTCCTCCATTATGCTGCCGACCTGAAAACGCCCGGACAGCCGGCATCGGCCGGGAATTTGGGCATATGCCAGAACGATCGTATCCCGTCCTCCAAGCTTCTGACGCCCGAGCAGGCGGAAGGCATTTTCGCTCTGATGAATTGGATGGAATATCAGCGGAGCCGACACGAATCCTGCTGTCAGCATATGACCTTCTTTAAATCCCACCTGGTGGATCTCGCGCCCCTGTTCATCGGAGCGGTATTCGGTGAACACTGGATCCTGCTTCCCGGCCGATCCCAGACACAGATACAGATAGTCGAATTTCCCGGCAGGATCAGCTTTGCCGTTGTGTTCGAACCTTTCCGTTTGAACGCTCTCTCTGGCTGAGACATTGAGCAGATTGGTGAAAAGCGAGGCAACATTATTTCCTACGGCATAGAGGATGTCGTTCATCGTCTCCTGATCGGCCGCGGGTTCGAGGCCGGGCAGGTCCTGCAGCGGGTAATTAAGATAATCCAAGAGCACCTCTCCCGGCGCTCCGCTTTTTTCGTTCGAGGCCAGGGGCGCGGTTTCGCTTTTCTCCGGTTCCTGGCTTTGCCTGGGAACAGCGTTCACCCGCGGCGGCAGCTTCGTGAAACCGCTGCTTACCGGGCGGGCGGCGGTTTGGGATTGAGCTGGTCCGGTCATCTTCGCTTCTGACAATGCCTGGGCAAGCGCCAGGCGCACATCGGATTCCGCGCTCATCGCTATTTCCTTCTTCTGTGACTCGCCGGCTGCTTCCCAGACCGAGTTCAGGAAAGATTCCCGCTCGTATTTCTGCAGCGCCGTCGCATTCCGGGGCTTGTATTTGAGGTATTTGCGGAGTTCCTCGATGGTGCCGATCATGTCGTTTTTGCCGGCGCATATACTCGCCAGGATCAGATATGTCCTGGGAAACCGCTGCGCCGATCCCATCCGTTCCGACTGGAGTGCACTTTCCTCCGCCATATCCAGATTTTTCAGGTGGAAACCGGCCAGGGCATTCAGGTAATACGCATCAGGAAAACCGTTTGGATCCAGAGACAGCGCCTTTGCGGTCAGCTCCGCCGTTTCATTCCAGTTCTGTTCCGCCGCCGAAATCTGCGCCAGCCAGGCATATGGGTCCGCGTACAAGCCGTCGCTTTCCATCGCTTTTGCATAAGCGTCGCGGGCTTCCTTGATGCGCCGTTGGGCTTGATATAAATTCCCCAGCTGAAGCCAAGCTTCCGCATATTTTGGATAGAGTCTGGTGGCTGAGTTCAGATGCTTTTCCGCGTCGCCGACCTTGCTCTTCCGCAAGGCAGTTTTTGCCTTTTTCAGCGCTTTCCTTGCGGATTCCGGCGCAATCAGGCTGGTGGCACTCACTCTGGATTTTCGAGTTTTCTCGATAGGAGACAAGACGATGATGCCCACGTTGTTGATCATTGAGAGCGGGGCGGCCTGCAGTTGAATCACGCTCGACCTATAACCGATAAGCGATGCCCGCAGCGTGCAGCCCATCAGACTGGTGGAACCCGTGGGCATATTTTGCACTCTGGTAGTTGTGGAGGGTATCGGTTCTATATTTGCGAGACTCGTGTTCGAATCCCTGGCGAATGGATCGGCTATCTCTTGACTTACGTCCTGAAATTGCTTGCCGGCCCTGCTGCTCTCCCCCCGTGGAAACCAGAAACGGCCGTCTGGCTCCACCGTAGCCTCCTTTGTTACTGAACCGTTGCAGTCGAGTTCTATAACGGCTCCGGCTGGAGGCGCGCCGCTTTCCTGCAAAACGGTGCCGGAGATGAATATCTGGTTGGGACGGAAATCGCCACGGGATCTCAGAAGTACGGGATCCAGGGGTTTCTCCCCTCCCCCCTGAGCTCCGGCCCTCGGCAGATGCATGAGTGTCAAAGAAATACAAAGGATCTGGATATAAGCGCGCGATTTCATGGCAAATTCGCTGATAATATGTACAACGATACTCTTTTTGTGCTCGCCAGGCAAATGGTGACAGGATTGAATTTGTTGTTGCGAGTGTTTAGCGGCGCTGATAACCTCTTAACGGTTGGAAAGGGAGGAACAACTCACATCCAAACACAGGAGCCCTCGAATGTCCCAATTCTCAAAACACCTTTATTTAATTCTTTTTCCTAACGAAGCCCTCGTGGCATCCCAGCTTACGCCGGAAGAATTCGGATTGCACTATTCGATCGGAAGCCCCAGGCACTTTAGCGGGAAAGTAATCTTCGTCGAAATAGACATCAACTATAGGAATGATTATTTCCGGCTGGAAGAATACCTGAAGCTTACGGAATCTCCTCAGCCTGATCGGCCGAAGCGAACCAAGTTTGTGAAATCGTATCGAGTGCTCGAAAACATCGATTTCTCCGCACTTCAAAAGCTCTATCTGGTTACAACCGACGGTGGCGTGCTGGGATTGGATCAGGATGAACAGCGGCCTCCCCACGGCGATCCGGACCGAATCCGCCTCTATCAGGAAATCTGTCCTATGCGGATTCTGGTGGCATCCAGTATGGCGCCCCGCCAGTTCGGCCATTACATCACCAGTGAAACATGGTCTAAAGGCGCTCCTAAAATATTCTTTGCCCAGTATGATATTGACATCGACGATGCTCTCCACGGAGTACACGCATATAACATGGGCCCGCTGCCAAACGTAAATCCCACCAATCTGCCCACTGCAGTCAAGGAACTGAGGGAAGATCCTGCGAAAAAGACAAAAACCGTCAGCTTGAATCCAAATTTGGATTATATGAGCTATAAGGCTATCAAGCCCGGATTCTGGTTCGCCAGCGAGACGCAGACGGTCTTCTATAGAATGCCTTCTCTGGACGAACTCCATGAGAAGCATTATTCCTGGTGGCGTCGATTGTAGTCATTGATTATGGGGATCATTTCGCGGAAGCCCGTTGCGGGGGAAGCAAATTCAGATCCGGTTCCTCCGGCCATTGGCTGAACTTTCGAGGTCAAGTGAGCCTCTACGGGCGGCCTGAAACTTCCTATAAATTAGCGGGAATTCCTTCCCGACGCCGCAGCGAGCGCAATGCTGCCGGCTTATTCCTCTGTTTTCGCGCCCGCGGTGTCTCCAAAGGCTATTTCGCCGTTGATGACGGTCATTACGCATTTTGCCTTCAGAATGTCCGGTTCGGCGATTTTCATAATGTCGGCGGAAAGCACCGTCAGGTCGGCCAGTTTGCCCGGCTCGATTGAGCCGCGCAGATTCTCTTCAAACGCCGCATACGCGGCCCAGATGGTGAACATCTTGAGAGCCTGCTCGCGCGTCGCTCTCTGTTCGGGGAGTCAACGCCACAAACATCAATTACTGTCCCGTAAAGCATAATCCATCCGCGCATTCCTGATAGGCAGGCATTCGGATGGGCTTTGCGTCAAGTTTGATCCCGCCTTGGGGAATCCACTTGTCCACTGACACCGTCTTGTAATAGACATAATCGGTCGTTTGAACGATGGGATTGGTTTCACCTCCCACTACGACGAAATTAATGCCTTCCGGTTTGAGAAAAGGAGATTTTGACTGTTCGGCCAATGCCTTGCTCAATTGGTCCGGATCGCTCCACCGCTCGGCCTTCAGGGCTTTTGCCGCCAGCGGATCTACCACGAACGTGTAGGTGCCCATGGAATCAAAGGTCTTAATTCTCTGCAGCAGTCCGCCGGTAGTGCCGATTCCGAGCGTCAGGACGTTCCACCCGCGAAAGATGCTGACCGTGCTCTCCGAGGCCTTGAATCCCTTACGCACGTGAAATGGTTTCCAGGGACTCTTGGCCTCGTTTTCGGCGCAGCACTGGTTGGTAAAGCTCAAACCATTGCCGATCGTCGCCATGAAAGTGTCCCCCGCCCATGCGTCGCCGAAGTTTATGCTCATAAGCGTCCAGGCCCTGCCGATGACGGCATTGGCATAATTGAACGGTCCCATTGCTGCGACGCCGCTGTTCATCCCGATTTTTTTGGCGGCCGGCCCGTTCACCACCACCATGCTTCCGTATGATCCGGTAGAACTGGGCATGGCGGGGTGCTGCGTCGAGGCTATTGCCAGGATGACCGGAAGGTGTTCGGGCCTGGCACCGGCCATAACAGCGTTCACGGCCACTTTCTCCACCGTATATTCTTTCATTTCCTCATGAGTGGTGACGGACATCATGCCGACCACTTCCTGAGGATCGTGATCGGTTCCCGTCAACATTTCTGCGACTCTTTCCTCCGTCGGCAACACGATGGGCAAGCCGTCGGTCCACCCGTTTCTGAGAAACAGCTGCTGGAGATTCGCCTCCGAGTCCGGCTTCAGCAGGCGGGGCCTTTTCGGCCTTTTCGGCATCTCAGGTTTTTTTTCGGCCTCGGTCACCGGTTTTGTCAGCGCCTCGACGATTTCCGTCATCAACTTCACACCGGTTACGGGGTCGTTCCCGTGAATGTACTCGCGCAGAGTTTCCCTGGGAATCCACCCGACCGGATAAGGCGGAAAGGTCCAGCGCAGATTCATGCCATGGGAATGTCCGTCCCGTGTGACATAATCCGCGAATCGCGCGGTGACAACGGGTGCTGTCGGCACGCCGTACTCGCCTTCCATGGTTCGGGCAAACTCGGCGAGACTCGCCGAACAGCCGTCTCAACCGCCGACGCCGAAGACGACGCCATCGGCCTTCTTCTTGATTTCCGCCCAGAGTTCGGGGCTGTCCGAGAACGGAGTGCCGCTTTTGGTGCGCAGCACTGTTTTGACCGAAGGCATATTCTTGGCGAACCACGCCTGCATTTCTTCGAGAAACTCCCTGCCTCCGGCGAAGCCTACGTCAATCAAGTAGATCGTCCTGCCATCCAGGCTGTCCAGCCTTGGCGCCATCCGCAGGGATACCAGTTCGTCATGAGTAATGGTGGGATGCGTTTCGGGATTGAAGATAGCCATCATGTGCGAGTCGGGCTCCCCCCGCCGGCCGAATATTCCGGACGGCTGGCCCCGGGGATCAAGAGCAGTCATGTTTTTAGTTCCAGAACCTGCTGTTCCGACCAGGCGGCTGCAGCCCACGCCGGATGCCAAAATTATTGCGCCGGCGACAAACCAGCCCCAACACTTTTTGAAACCACGACCTGAAGAGCGCATATTCTCCCCTGACGTCGACGATAAAAGTGGGATACAAGAATCTCCAAAGCTGAAGGCATTTTGCTCCGTTGCTGAAGTGGCGATTCTAGCATTATCTTTGCCTTCAATCCATCCGCGCCGCGCATCGCCTGACAGGTCTCAGCCGGTCCAATTATGTCACGCTAAGCCCGGGACGCATGATTGTTCCCAACGGCGTGGTGGTGCTCCGCTGGAGGCCGTCATCGAAGCGTCCGAAGCCCGAAGTGTCTGGACGCTGCAGGGTTCGACCTTCGAGGAGAACGTTGCGAGGTTGCGCTTGCAGCGTGCCTGCGGCTTCAGGACTGTCGGGCGGCGTGAGCGGATCGCGCAACTGCGGGGTGTGTGAAAGAATACCATCCTGACGGAACGGTGCAGCAAGACAGTGAATTATTTGCTGCCATTGCCAGTGTTTCTGTTCCTTTACTTATCTTTCTTCATTTTTATTGATGTCAAAATGAGGCGGATGCCGGTCCAGATGATCACCACAGCAAAGATGAAGCGCAAGATGCTTTCCGGAAGATAATGAGCGGCCCGGGCGCCCAAAAAAGTTCCGATCAAGACTCCGGGAATGAGTCCATAGAGAAGAGGCGTTGCGACATTGCCGAGTGTTTTATGCGTCCAGGCGCCGACTGCACCTGCCGGAATCATGGCAAGGAGTGAACTGCCTTGCGCCGTATGTTGTTCGATTCCCAACAGCAATACCATCGCGGGGACCATAAGGCTTCCTCCGCCAATTCCCATCATTCCTGAAAGCAATCCAGTTAAAGCTCCGGAGCCAATCAGGGTCAATACCTTGATCCAACCCTCCAGTGGAGTCGAAACATGCGGGATATACGGCTTTAAAACCATAAGCAGTGACACGGCGACTATGAAAATTCCAAAAGACCGCTTCAATTTCCATTCCGGAAACCGATGAGCGATAAAAGCTCCGGATCGTGCTGTGAAAATGGCGGCCGATGACAGGAGAGCGGCCGCAACGATATCTATGAAGCCCTTATAGGCATATGTGGCTGCACCCATTATTCCGGTGAAAACCAGCACGACGAGGCTGGTTCCATGTGCTCGTTGCTGGCTCAGTTTCTGAATCCCGATCATAAGCGGTATCATGACCACTCCGCCGCCCAAACCAACCAAGCCGCCAAAAAGACCCGCAAGGAAACCAATTGGAAAATTCATAAAAACTGCTCCCGCTGTCAGGAAAAAGGCTCCATTATCTCTGCCGCAAAGCCATTTATGAATTATTTTTCCCGGCAAACATGGTTCCGCTTCTGATGGCGGCTAGGCAAATATTGCCGCAAAATATCGAATATCGAATAACGAATGTCGAACCGCAGACAACACTTCGACATTCTGCATTCGTTATTCGATATTCTGCGGTTCAAGAAGCTGCTCAGACCTTATTGTGTGCGAATTGGCTGCGATCATGCCCCTTTGAGGGGCTAGCAACCGTAAAGCCTCCGGCTTTGCCGCTGGATACTTACGTGTGCATTCGCTCGGCGGCCGCGTGAATCATCGGTCAAGCCGCAGGCGAGGCGCGGCCGGCATTTGCATAGCAAAAAATTCGGATCAGGATTCCTCGATTTTCGCCTCGTCGATCAACATGATAGGTATGTCATCGCGGATAGGGTAAACGCGATGGCACCTCTGACATTTAAGGCCGGTGCCGTCCGGCGTAAGGCGGACCTCTTCCTTACAGACAGGACAGGCAAGAATCTCGAGCAGCTCTTTGCTTATTGCCATCCATTCCTCCATTGCAGACAGATCATGTTTTTTTATAGAAAACGAGCCTGTTTTCTCTGCCTGAGAGTAGCCTTTGAATATTCTCGCGGTGCCTGAAAATTATCAATATGGCGCCGAGACAAGCTCCTGTGATTATCGGAACAGGCTCGCCGTAAACATAAGCGCACAACGGAAAGAAGGCGGCGGCTCCGATCGAGGCTGCGGACACATAGCGCGTCAGCGCCGCAATCAGCAAAAAGAAGCCCATCGCCGTCAGCAGCGCCAAAGGGGAGAGCACAAGAAAGGCTCCGATCCATGTGGAGACGCCCTTGCCCCCCTTGAACCGCAGCCAGACCGTAAATATATGACCAACTATAGCGAAAACGGCCGCCGCGGCCTGCCACTCGAGGCTCGCGTGCATAGCTGCAGCTATCGCGACCGCCAGAGATCCCTTCGCGGCATCCAGCACGAATGTGAGAATGCCGATGGCTTTGCTTTTACGAAATACGTTCGTCGCGCCGATATTCCCGCTTCCCGTCGCGCGGATATCCTGCCCCTTTTTATACCTTATTAGAAGGTATCCGAATGGGATCGAGCCCAGAAGATAGGAAAGGATCGGGATCAAATATTCAATTCTCATAGCCAGCGGCATCCATCCATCAATGTTCGCTCAAGTTAATCGTGCTCAGGACAGTATACTCTGCGCCCTGGGGTTTCAGGACGCTCTTATAGAGGTGGAAGCAATCCACCTGAAATGCGCACGCAAGGTCCGAGCCCGCGGCTATGTGTTCCGTCATAGCCGGGATATTGCGCCTGCCCTGAATCCGGCCTAGCGTGAGGTGCGGGCGGAAATCGCGCTCCTCCGGGACGAATCCCAGCTTTGTGCATGCGGATTCGACTGCCCGCTGCAGGCGCATCAGATGGTCCGTTTCGCCGTCGATTCCGCACCAGATCACCCTGGGATTTTTCAAGTTCGGGAAGCAACCGAGACCGCAAAGCCTGAGATGAAAACGACGCTCGGATCCCACGCTCTCTCGGAGCAGCGTTCCCAAATCCGGAATGATGGCGGGATCCGCCTCCCCCAGAAATTTCAGGGTCAGGTGGATCGATCGTATCGCCACCCAGCGCACATCGGCCTGATAAGAGCGCAGACTTTCCTGCATTTGATTGAGAATTGCCTGGCAGTCTTTCGGGAGAGGCACTGCTATAAAAGTTCGCATGGTCATTATTTGGCCGCGAGGCTGGAACGCATCAGGAACCGCCGCAGCCACGAAAGCGCCAGGTACGTCGATCGCTCGCGAATGGACTCTCGGTCTCCGGGCATGATCCTGTGCCTGCTGATGCTTTGGTTCGCGTCGGCTATCCCGATATACACAAGCCCGACAGGTTTTTCCGGCGAGCCCCCACCCGGGCCGGCTATGCCCGTTATGGATATTCCGATGTCGCTGTGCAGCGCGCGGCGCGCGCCGCGGGCCATGGCTTCCGCCACCTCGGCGCTGACTGCTCCGTGTTTCTGCAGCAATTCCTGGGGCACTCCGCAGAGCTCCATTTTGGCATCGTTGCCATAGCAGAGAAGCCCGCCTTTGAAATAGCTTGAGCTGCCGGGCACACGAGTGATTTGCATGCCCAGCATCCCTGCTGTGCATGATTCCGCGACGGCAATTGTTTTGGCCGATTCATTTAATTGACGGCCGACGACTTCCTCCATGGTTTCGTTTTTTGTGGTGAAAATGGAGTCGCCAATCTCCGCCTGAATTTTCCCCGCAAGCTCTTCCAGATCGGACGGCTCCGCCGCGTCTTCTGTCCAGCGATAGAGGCGTATCGCGATGTGCCTTGTACCCGCCAGTATTGTTGTGCGTATGCGAGGATACATCGTGTAAATGGGCGCGATTCTCGAGTCCAGCTCCGACTCCGGGATTCCCGTGACGTGAAAGGACCTGTATGCCAGCCTCACTCCGCCGCACAACCGCTTGATTTTCGGCAGAACCTTCTGCTCGAAGACAGTCTGAAGCTCTCTGGGCGGACCGGGAAGGAGAACGATGAAATGCCCTTTTTCCTCAAGCCACATCCCGGGCGCGGTTCCCAGGGGATTGTCAAGCGTCTCCGCTCCATCGATTACTTCCGCCTGTCTCTCATTGATCTTGACCATTTGAAAGCCGCGGGAGATGAATCGCTGCCGAAGCATTTCAAGGATTCTCTCATCGATGGAAACAGACCGGCCGAGAACCGAGGCAACCGCCGGGCGCGTGAGATCGTCTTCGGTGGGGCCCAGTCCGCCGCTGAAGACGATCAAATCCGAACGATTCAGGGCTTCGCGCAGCACTCCCGCAATATCGTCTCTGTCGTCCCCGACGACGGTTTTCAAGCGGACCTCGCATCCCGCCTCATTCAGCCGGTGAGTGAGGTACAGGGAGTTGGTATCCACGTTGTCCGGCGTCAGCAGCTCGGACCCGACCGCGATTATCTCCGCCTTCATGCAATTCGCTCCCGCAGTATTCAGATAAGCAGATTTATGATCTGGAGCGCAACGTTGGCATAAACGCCCGCCAGCAAGTCGTCGGCCATGATGCCGACACCATTTCCGAGAGGTTCCAGCTTGCGTATGGGATATGGTTTCCAGATATCGAAAAGCCGGAAGGCCACGGTGCCCAGGATCAGGTTGACTGCATTGACCGGCAAAAACAAAAACGTCAGCAGTTGCCCGGCGGCCTCATCGATCACAACGAACGAGGGATCCTCTTTGCCCGCGCTTCTGCTGGAATCGGATGCCGTGAATACGCCAATCAGCGAAATGAGGCATATGGCGCTCAGGTGAAGCGAAGGGACGATCCGGTGCGAAACAAGAAAGAAAAGCAGGAAGAGCAGGGAGGTGGCTATGGATGCATAGGTCCCGGGCGCCCCGGGGATGAAGCCTATATACATCATGCTTGCGATCGCGATGGAAATGCGGCGTCTCATTCTTTTTTCAATTCCTTCGTCGGTCCGGATTCGTCACCCGAATTTTCTTTCGGTTGTTCTTCAGGGATCCGGTATGTGCCTGAAATCCAATTGCCCAAATCGATGGTTTTGCATCGCTCGCTGCAGAACGGTCTGAATGGATTTCCGGCCATTTCCGCTTCTTTACCGCAACGAGGGCATCGCACCTTCATGGTTTTCCAAATCTGTAGACGGTGGCGCTACTTCACGATCTTTCCCAGCAAATCGTGACCCAGAACCCTGGTGATCCGGATCATCCGAAATTCACCGCTCTGCATGTCCCCCGCCTCGGAATCGTTAATAAGGCACACGCCGTCGATTTCAGGCGCCTGGGATTCCAATCGCCCCTGAAGAAGGAACTCGCTCTCATTCGATGTTCCCTCGATCAGTATCGGAAATTCCTTTCCTATGAGATTCCCGTTCTTTCGGCCGGCGATTGCTGCCTGCTGTTTCATTAAAGAACGGCGCCGCCCTTCGGCAGCGCGTTTGGTTACCTTTGGCTGCAGCGCTTGCGACGGCGTGTCCTCTTCATCCGAGTATGTGAAGACTCCCAAGCGGTCAAATTCCATCTCCCGGCAGAAATTTTTGAGCTCGAGGAAATCCTTTTTGGTTTCTCCGGGGTAACCCACGATCATTGTGGTCCTCAGCGTGACTCCCGGGATGCCTTTTCTGATGCGCTCAATCATCTGCTCGAGACTCGCTCTGTTACCGCCACGCCTCATCGATTTCAGGACGGCGGCGCTGACGTGCTGCAGGGGCATATCGACATATTTGCAGATCTTTTCGCCTGAGTTGACTGCGTCCATGAGTCTTGGACTTATTTCATTCGGATAGGCGTACAGGAAGCGAATCCAGCGCAATCCCTCCACGGTGTTGAGGGCTTCCAGAAGGGAAGCCAGACCGTCCCGCAGTCCCAGGTCCTGGCCGTAGGCCGTCGTGTCCTGGGAGACCAGCGTAATTTCTTTGACTCCCTTGGATGCGAGCTGCGTTGCCTCCCGGACAAGCGATGGTATAGTCCGGCTTCTCATCGGGCCCCGGATTTTCGGGATAACGCAAAAGGCGCATGCGTGATCGCAACCCTCGGCTATTTTCACATAGGCCGAATATTCGGGACCTATCAGCGTCCTGGGCGTTGTGTCGTCGTACAGGTAAAGATCGGCGTCGCTCCGCCCATATGTATCCGGCAGGGGGACGGGATTTCCGTCTACGGCCCGGATGATTTCCTCTATCTGATTCGTTCCCAGAATCGCATCCACCTCGCTCATGTCGGTCCGTATTTCAGGAGCGTAACGTTCGGAAAGACAGCCCGTAACGATAAGTTTCCTGCAGGTTCCCGAGATCTTGAGCTGTGCCGCGGCAAGAATGGTTTCGATTGATTCTCTCCTGGAATCTTCGATGAAGCAGCACGTGTTTACAATGAGTACATCTGCGTCCTCGGGCTTCGGGGTTAAGACATGTCCCTGAGCCTGCAGCAGCCCGATCATGACTTCGCTGTCGACAAGGTTTTTGGGACACCCTAAGCTTATGAAACCGATTTTAGCCACCATTCACTCCCGGGGACCTGAAATAGTAGCACAAAATGCCCCTGCCCGCGGACGCCTGTTTGACGGCAAGTACATCCCCGAAGACTTGTATTTTGATATTGGAATGACTGATGATATTGTTACACCACCTCGGATGCGGAACGCACCGTTTTGTGAGCTATTGGATAAGATAATGTGGTATCCGCCCAAGCCATGGTTTGCCGTTCATCCCGGCGAATTCCGCCCGAGCCGGCCAGAGGGTTCTATGATTCTTATCAGTTCAGTCTGGCGATTCTTCCCGAGATATATTTCTGCAGGCATTTGTTTCTGGGTGTTCGGCGCTTCGGCCGGAGCGGCACACTCGGCGGAACAAGGCAATGCTGACTGCGTCAGCTGTCATACAACCCCGGGATTGAGTACCCAATTTCCCAGTTCCGAAAACCTGCCGCTGACAATCGATGAGGAATCGTTGAAATCATCTGTTCATGGCACCCAGCGCTGCACCGCATGCCATAGCGGCATCTCGAGGTTTCCCCATCCGCCAATGACGGCAAAGGACTACCGGGAGTTTCAACTGCAAAACAGCAAACAGTGCGAAAACTGCCACATCGAGCAGGCGAAGAAGGAACAAGACAGCAACCACGCGCGTACACGAGCGGCCGGGAACAGGAATGCGGCGGTCTGCACAGACTGCCACGGGAACCATGCCGTGGGAAAACCCGGCTCTCCGCGCTACAAGATCTCCACGAGTTGCGGTAAGTGCCACGGCTCTGTCTACGCGCAGTACATCAGCAGTGCACATGGGAGGTCGCTGCTGGAAACAGACAATCCCGATGTACCGGCTTGCTCTGATTGCCACGAGGCACACAAACAGGAGGACCCGACAACGCAGGCATTCCGCCTGAGATCTCCCAAGATATGTGCCAGATGCCACGCGGACAGGAAACTGATGCGAAAGTACGGCATATCTCCCGATGTTTTTAGCACGTATGTCGCCGACTTCCACGGATTGACCGTGACTTTGTTTGACAGACAGCATCCGGATCAGCGCATCAACACGGCGGTTTGCACAGATTGTCACGGAATTCACGATATTCAGAAGGCGACGGACGCCAATGCAGCCGCCATAAAGCAAAACCTTGTGAATGCCTGTCGCAAGTGCCATCCGGATGCCACGACAAGCTTTCCGGATAGCTGGGTCGGCCATTTCCCTCCAACGAGAGACCGCTATCCCGCAGTGTATTGGGTGAATGTGTTTTACCGGTTCCTCATCCCCATAACTATTGGCGGAATGATTGTGTACGTTCTCATCGATGCGAGTGGCCGTATCATCCGCCGGTTTCGCAGGGGGCGTTGACAGCCGTAGCAAAATGGTGAGCATATGAGCGATGAAAGAACGGACGTACGGGAAGATCTTCAGATCCCCCGGAGATTCACAGTGCCGCAGCGCATTGAACACGCTGTTCTTTCGATTTCTTTTACCGTGCTCAGCCTGACGGGATTGGTGCAGAAATTCGCGTTGAATTCATTTTCGGAGCGGTTGATAAGCCTGATGGGCGGGATTGAGATGACCCGGGTGATTCACCGCGCTGCGGCAATAGTATTTGCCCTGCTGACCGTATACCACCTCATCGCTGTCGCTTATAAATCCTATGTGCGCAGTTTTGAAATGACGATGATTCCTGAACCGAAGGATGTGAGGGATGGACTGCATTCGCTCGGGTACAGCCTGTTTTTGCGGAAGGAGCCGCCCAAAATGCCGCGGTATAACTTTGCTGAAAAGCTGGAATACTGGGCTTTGATATGGGGCGGCATGATAATGCTGATGACCGGATTCATGCTTTGGAATCCGCTGATGACCACGCTATACCTTCCCGGCCAGTTTATACCCGCGGCCAAGGCGGCGCATGGAGGCGAGGCCGTACTGGCGGTTTTGGCGATTGTCGTGTGGCACTTTTATAACGTCCACATCAAAATGTTCAACATGAGCATGTTTACAGGAAGAATGACCCGGCATCAAATGGAGGAAGAACACGGCGCGGAATGGGGCAGCCTGGCGAATGGGAATGCAGATCAGGCGCCGCTGCCTGCAAACATGCGGCGCAGGCAGCTTCTTTTTGCGCCGGCGGCGGTTGCTTTTGCCGCGCTGGGAACGGGGGGGATTTACTGGGCCGCTACGGCGGAAACGACTGCCACCTCGACGCTGCCTGCGCAGGAATCTGGATCGACGGTCTACAGCCCCGCCGCTTCGCTATTGCAGGCGCCGGAAAAATCGGAAAGCATGTCCGCCCCGCGCATTCCCCACCCGATCGCCGGGCAGGAGAAATGCTACGCCTGCCACGGCAAGTCGGGCATAATATCACTCCCAGCCAATCATGAAGGAAGGCCTGTAGAGTCTTGCAGCATCTGCCACAGGCCGGGCCCGCCGCCCAAGCCCAAAGAGCAGGCTGCGGCGACAGCCGCAGAGCAGGAAAAGGCCAAAGAGAAAACAGGCGGCCCCAAGGCGGCTCCTCATCCCACGGACCAAGCTCCCTATACGAACTGCGCGACATGCCACGGCATCGGAAAAACAAAACCTTTCCCGGAAAGCCATTCGGCATATCCCGTAGAGAGCTGTACGGCCTGTCACCGGTAGCATGCATTGTTTCGCTTCTATCTCGTCCGCAGCGAATCGCGCAAAAGCCGAAGCTGTAATTGAGCCTCCGCGCGGTCGAAAGGCATGTCCGGCGGGCCAAAACGCACCGAGTAATACATTCCGGTCAATGCCAGAAAGGGATCGCCCAGCGGCATGCCTTTAAGGCTTCGCGCAAATTCCATGGCTGTCTGGCCCCGTTCGAGCTTCAGTCCGTGGTCGCCGAGCAGCGCCAGGGCTTCATTGAAAAAGCTGACGGCCACCGATTTTGGGCTGTCCCGATGCCACGCGCGCTCCACATTTCCTAGAAATCGCCGGCGCCACCGGGGCGCCAGCATCGAGACCGACAGCAATACCAGTGCTGCGCAAACAATCCACCAGTGGCTAAAACCGGATGCCATGTTCCGCGCCGATTCCCATGTTAGAGCCGCACTGCCGATTTCATAGGCGCACTTAAAAAAACCGGTTGCCGTCTGCCGGCTTTTTTCGAGGGCGGCCTGCAGAGCGTTCATCACCCTGTATTGCTTGGACGAATTGTAATTCAGGACTCCTTCCCACCACCACAGGTCGATGGCATCCGTCAGGTCGGATATCAGGCGAACAAATCCGGTCCGGGTTTGTCCCGGATCGACGGGCGTCGGATCGAACTCGATCCAGCCGTATGGAGGGAAGTAGGCTTCCACCCAGCTGTGCGCGTGGTACTGGCGCACCGTCCAGTTGTCTCCGATGCTGTTGTATTCCCCGGCTCGAAATCCGTTCACGAGGCGCGCCGGTATCCCGAGCTGACGCAGCATGATTGTCATGGCTGAAGCGAAGTACTCGCAATGGCCGGCACGGACATCAAACAAAAAAGTAGCCAGCGGATCTGCTCCGTTTGGGGTGCCGCGTAAAACGAGGCTGTATCCGTAATTCAACCGGAGATACTGCTCCAGGGCCTTCGCTTTGGAAAATCTGCCGTTGGCATTTTGGGTCACCCGCCTTGCCAGATTCGATACTCTGGGATCTCCCTGCGGCACCTGCAGATATCTATCGAGAATCTCCCGGGGTATCGGGAGCAGATCCGAAATGTTGGCGGAATCGGGGCGGATGGGATCGGAGATTGCAGCGTATCTCAGTTTCCTTCGAATGTGTGAATCCGTATACAGGTTTCCTGCAGAGTCCCGCTGCAGGCGGCCCACATCGAGCGATACGGCCAATGCTCTGCCGGCCGCAAATACCACATCGGTAGACAGGGCCTCGACGAAAAATGTCTGGTTCAGCCAGTTCGTTCCCTGCGCGGAATTTTCCAGCTTGAAATAACGGCCCTGAGTGGCAACGGAAAAACGGCGGGTTTCCGTGATTTTCCAGGAGCGGCCGTCGAAATAGTCGAATGCGAGGCCCCGCCACTTCAGACCGCCGGACGCATCGGGCATGGCCGAGGACGTTTGAATTTTCATGACGACGGCATCGGACTGCCGGATTGCGCCGGTCTGCCCGAGTTCCACCCGCTCCGTAAATCCTGAAACAAACTGGGTATTTCCCGAAGGATCCTTATAGAAACCCATCGTGACCCGCGGCATGAGGAGAAAGAGCGGGATCGCCACCGCCAGGATCAGCAGTGCCATTCCCGCCGTCGACAGAAGAAGGAGTCCCACTGGAAACCGCGAAAAGAGCTCCATCTCGGCTTCCCGGACATCCCTGCTGCGGACAAAAGGCTGCACTCCTGCGGCAACCTTCATTTTTGCATTGCTGCTGCGCATTTCAAAGAGAACTGCCGTGTTGATGCCTGAAAGCAGGAACGCCAGCAGGCAGGCGCCGAAAACCAGATTCACCGTGAGGGCTGAGGCTGCGATGATCTCCGCCAGGCTGATGACGTACAGCGGCAGATAATCGCGGTCCTTTGACAATGTCAGCAGTTTAACGGAGGAGGCGAAAATCAGGAAATGAATCGCCGCGATCAAAAAAGAGCGCGACAGGAATCGCGCATCCCAAAGAAAGAAGGGAACGTAGGCAAGAGCCAGGCAATTCAGAGCCCATGCAGGCGCGCGCTTCCGAATCAAGGCCGTGTCTGCGAACCAGCTACCGAAGAAAATCACGGCAAACAGGATAACGGCGGCCGGATGGATGCGCTGCGTAGCGGCAACGGATAGGAATCCGGCGGCGATGAGACAATAGGACGAAATCCTGAAACACCGCGAAAAGCTCATAGTTCGTCAAAAAACACTACGTGCGATGATCGCCATATGGCTGAAGGGTAGCTTCCCCGCGGCCCCGAACTGATGATTAACTTGAACAACTTGTCCGAAAAAATCTGCCGGAGAGCATGTGCATCCCGGATACATGGGAATGCGTCTGGAGCCCAGGGGGCGAATCCCGGTTCTGCGGATGCCGCCTCAGGCTGGATAACGGAGAGCGACTTGAGTATCCGATAGAGGTGATCTGTTCCGGTTCCCCGGAGTATGTGCTCGCGGGGAGTAAGAAATTCCAGCCCGGCTCCTTCCCGGAGAAAATGGGCCGCAATGCTCGCGGCGAAAGAAACCGCCCTTTCGAATTTTTCCGCGGCATTCTCCAAGGCGCTGTTGTGCGTCCGCGGGTCCAGAATAAGGCAGATCTCATTTTCCTCCTCGCGCGCGAATTCCCGGGCCATCAGCTCTCCCGTTTTTGCCGTGGCCTTCCAGTCGATGACGCGGGCGCTTTCTGACTCCTGATGTTTTCGTATGGAAAACAGATTTTCCCCCTGTCCCACGTGGGATCCTTCGAGATGCCCGGGCAGAAAAGGGAGAAGATGAAAATAGGAAGAAATTTCCTGCAATAGCGGATACACCAGGATTTCGCCTTTGGCCCCTACGAATTCTCCGCGGCGGAACAGGCCGAAAGGGAATCGTGTGGAGATCCAGAATCCGCGGAGGTGATACAGGCCACGGTGCGGGAAGGACTGGAATACAAGCTCCGAACGCGTTTCGCCGGCCCGCAGCATCGGGAAATATGCGGTCTGGCGCAGCATCGATTTGTCCTGCATCCCCGACTCCAGCCCATCGCTTCCGCTTTTAAATCCGAGCATGCGAGCGAGCGAAATCCTCGACCGCTTTCGGCCGAGATCCGCATCCTCCACACGGATCGAGAAGGACGGGAAAATTTTCTTAAGATTCCTGAGTGTTATCTTTATGGAAACGCGTTCTCCGACGAAAACATTTTCAGGCAGCTGAAGCAACAGGGAAATCTGTCTCAACGAATTCCTGGCAACAATTCCGGATACCGCGATCGCGGAAAGCAGGCATGCGACAAGAACAAAAAGAAGGTTGTTTCCTGAATTGACAGCAGTCAAAGACAGAACAAGCACGCCGCAGATATATAGAAATCCTCCGCGCGTGATCCTGAATGAAAATGGCAGGAATCGTCCGGAGGATATTTCCTCTCGCGGGCCGTTTGCCGGTCTAAATCGGGACTTCAATGCTCCGAAGTATCTCAGCAAGGATAGCCTCAGCCTCTTCGCTGCGTTTATAGGGCGAAGAGTATTTGGAGCTGACGATGACCCGATGGGCTAAGACCGGCAGCGCCAGTTGCTTGATGTCGTCGGGAATGCAGTAGTCGCGCCCCTCGTAATAGGCGAGAGCCTGCGCTGCACGGCGCAGCGCCAGCGATCCGCGCGGACTCGCGCCGATGAGCAGAAATTCCGACCGGCGGGTAGCTTCAACAATCGCCATGATGTAGTCGAGAAGCGATTCTTCCACCCGGACCCGGTCGACGGATGCTTGGGCTTGCAGGATGTCTTCGGCCCGCATCAATGGCTGGATATGTTCCATATCGGGCAGGTGATTCTGCCGCCGCAGGATGTCCTTCTCT
>JAEAME010001194.1_pt1 | contig 19430 bp, 13 predicted proteins | sample 8958731 | NCBI WGS metagenome assembly JAEAME01 (sample SAMN16933194, study PRJNA681113) | bioreactor sludge metagenome | isolation source: anerobic bioreactor sludge (Control) | place: India:Bengaluru | collected 2018-10-24 | reverse complement strand
TACGTCCATTCTTGCAACCGTGGCATTGACGGCCATAGCCACCTGGCGAACCACTCCGCGCTACCAGGCTACCGTGCGTCTGCAGATCGATCCGACCGAGCCCAACATCCTTCCCTTCAAAAGAACGGATGTTCCGGAGATGACGTATGCTCTCAGCCAGGAATATCTCAGGACGCAATTCAAGGTCCTGGAGAGCAGAACCTTGGCCCGCCGGGTCATCAATAAGCTGAAACTGGAGAATAATCCGGAATTTTCACAGCCGGCCAAATCCTCGATGATCGGAAAGTTCAGCAAACTATGGATACCCGCAACGGCGGAAACGGTGGATACGGAAGCGTCTTCAAACGAGGAAGCCAAGCTCAATCGGGTGGTGGATGCATTCCTCGGGAATCTGACTGCTTCCCCTATCCGATTCAGCAGGCTGGTGGATTTGAGCTTCGTATCCCGAAATCCCCGGTTGGCAGCCGACATTGCCAATGCTCTGGCAGACGAATATGTCCAATTAAACTTTGAAACCGGGTATAAAGCAAATGTTGCGTCCTCCACCTTTCTTTCCAAGCAGCTCATTGATCTCAAGGCGAAGGTGGAGAAATCTCAGGAAGAACTGGTCCGGTTCAGCCAGGAACACAATATTTATCAGCTCAGCGAAAAAGAGAACGTCATTATCCAGAAGCTTTCTGACCTCAATGCGGCAGTAACGACAGCCGAAACGGAAAGGATGCAGAAAGAAGCTCTGTGGGATGAAGTACGCGCTGCGGGATCCAGGGAGTTTCCCGAGATTCTCCGGAATCCATTGATCAAAGAGCTTGAGACCAGCCTGGCGACTCTCCGGCAGCAGCAGGCAAAACTGCAGGCTTCCTTCAAAGAAGGCTGGCCGCAGCTGGATCAGCTGAATAGCCAGGTAGAGGAAGCGGAAAGGCAGCTTAGAGTTCAGTGGGAAAAAGCAGTGCGAAGCGCCGAAGGCGAATATCGAGCCGCAGTACGCAACGAGCTTCTTCTTAGAAAGGCCCTCAACGATCAGAAGCATGAATCCGATTTATATAATCAAAATTCCATCCGCTATAACATTCTCAAACGTCAGGCGGATGCCGACAAGCAACTGTACGAGGGATTGCTGCAGAGCGTGAATGAAGCCGGAGTATCGGCCAGCCTGCATTCAAACAACATCCATGTTCTTGACGCAGCCGAAGTTCCAATGAGGCCGCATTGGCCCAAGCCGCTGCTGAATCTTACTTTGGCGTTCGCCCTTGGATCGATGATTGGAATAGGACTGTCATTCTTTGTGGAACACCTCGACAGAAGCATTCGGACGCTTGATGATATAGACCGCTATATCAGGCTTCCCTCTCTGGGAATCATCCCGAGGTACGCCGTGCCGCCGCTGGGCGAGAACCGCAGGCTGCCGGCATCTCAGAATGCCTTGGATCCAAAATCCGTCGCGCTCGGGAAACCCCTGGGATGGATCGCTTACCATGATGGAGAGCCCATTGTCGCGGAGGCGTACCGCAATCTGCGCACTTCCATACTGCTTTCGGCCCACAACGGGCGTCCTCCGAGATTCCTCCTGGTTACTTCGAGCGAAAAAGGGGAGGGAAAAACGACCACCGCAATCAACATGGCTATCGCGCTTGCGCAGACTGGCGCAAAAGTGCTGCTTATGGATTGCGATATGCGCAATCCCACGGTGCATAAGGCGCTAAATCTTCAGAATGAGGCAGGCATGAGCACATTCCTATCGGGCAATGCCGACTTGTCCGCGCTTATCCAGTCCTGCTCCATCCCCAACCTGTCCATCGTGCCCTCAGGCCCCGTACCGCCGAATCCTGCGGAATTGGTCGGATCCCCGCGCATGCAGGAGGGACTTTCGTTTTTACGGTCTTTCGTCCACTATGTGGTCATTGACACGCCTCCGGTTTTAGGCATCGCCGACGCACGAATTCTGGGAACCGTAGTGGACGGAGTGATTATGGTAGTCAAGGCCGGCGCTACTACAAAGGACGCGGTACGTCACACCAAGGCGCTGCTCGAAGAAATCAACTCGCGCATTATTGGGGTTCTTCTAAACAACGTTAACCTTCATTCCGCGAATTATGCCAGATACAGCTACTACTACGGCAAAAACACACAGCGAAACTCACCCAAGTCATGGTGGAATTTTTCGCGGAATTAACCGGGAAGCCAATTAAAGAGTTCAATCGCCGCCGGAACTGCCGTGAAACCGGTCTTCTTCATCCGCAAAGAGAATGTTGAAGCTTGTCAGCGTGCCGTAGCAGCCGGTGATGTAGCCCTGCAGCTTAAGCTTCAGGTCCTCGGAAATTTCCGCTCCGTTGATTTGCTGTTCCAGCACGCGAAGACGATTTCTGAGCATGACGACTTTGTGGAAAAAAGTCTCTATTGGCCAGTTCTTTTCCTGAAGGCCGGTTCTCCCGGGCCGTAGGACCATTTCTCCGCCCCGCCACTTTTCAGCGATCGGCACAGGAGTTAGCCCTATCTCTTCCCTTATGATCCGCCTCAACAGAATCTCAAGATCCGGCGCAGTTCCATCCTGAGTTTCGATATCCCCCACAGGAAACCTCCTCTCTCGTTCCGTCACCAGAGGAATCAGCGGCCGCACTTTGACTTCGGATTGAGACCGCGATACGGATTCCCTGGCTTCTCCGCCCCGATAATTGTGTTGACTCCCGCAATAATCGCAAATGACCCTCAAGGCGCAGCCTTGAGGGTCCGCCGCAATAACCGTATGGCTGCGAACCGCTTTGCACACACGGCATAAATCATCCAATGAATCACCGGCCCCAAAAGGCATTAGCACCTCCTGCAATTTTCGCTGTCATTATAGCTTCCTATCCATTCATTTAGTCTGAGGTTTTTCACCACGAAATGATCTTCCCTGCATGTAAAGGTTATCTGCAGCTTGTCCGACTATGGTTGCTCTGAAGTAAGGATGGCTGAAAGGCCGCACTTCTGTCTGAACCGGGCAGAATTGTTCCGGATAGCCATTTTTGCCCTATCCGATCGATGATAATCTTCCAGAGGAAGACGCGTCGAACGCAGATAGTAATGTATTATGTTGCTTTGGTTTTGAGGTAAGGTAACTTTTTGTTTCCCGGCCGGCGTTGCCGAATGCCAACGGAGATAGCGTGCCAAAAAAGCTGAATATTCCCGAGTTCCAATTCGAAAAATACCGACTGAATAACGGCCTCGACGTGATCGTTATGGAAGATCACCGGCTGCCTCTGATCGCCGTGAATCTCTGGTATCACGTGGGACCGGCCAACGAGCGTCCCGGTCTTACGGGATTGTCCCATCTCTTCGAGCACATGATGTTTGAGGGATCCAAATATGCCGGCGAAAAGGCGCACTACATGCACCTGGAAGCTGCGGGTGCGAGCAGCATCAACGGATCAACGGATTTCGATCGCACGAATTACTTCGAAACGCTGCCGTCCAATCAGCTGGAGTTGGCTTTGTGGCTGGAAAGCGATCGAATGGGATTTTTGCTGGAGAAGCTGGACATCGCCAGACTGGAGAATCAGCGCGATGTGGTTCGCAATGAGCGGCGTCAGAGCATAGAAAATGTTCCGTACGGCCTCGTCCAGGAGGAATTGTTCCACCGGCTATTCCCAAAAGACCATCCCTACCACGCTTCCATCATAGGTTCGCACCAAGATATCGAAGCCGCGCGCCTCGAAGATGTGCGGAGTTTTTTTAAGCTCTATTACGCGCCCAACAACGCGAGCCTGGCCGTCGTCGGAGACACCGACCTTGCCACGGTCAAAGAACTGGTGGATAAGTACTTCGGCCCGATACCCGCGGGAAAGCCCGTCCCTCGTCCGGCGGTTGCGGTTCCGAAGATAACGTCCGAAAAGCGTGCGGTGGTGGAGGATCAGGTGGAATTGCCGCGCGTGTACCTGGCATGGATTACCGATCCTATCTTTTCCCCGGGTGATGCCGGATGCGACCTGATCGCCAGAATTTTGGGGGGAGGCAAATCCAGCCGGCTGTACGAGAGCCTGGTGTATGAAAAGAGAATCGCCCAGGACGCACACGCGCAACATCTCTCGCTGGCATTGGGTTCGGTCTTTGTCATTGAGGCGACGGGCAAGCCCGGCGTCGAGCCTGGGAAAATCGAGGATTCCATCCGGGAAGAAATCGAGAGGTTCCGGGCCGAAGGCCCAAAACCGGAGGAACTTGAGAGAGCCCGAAACACCCTGGAGTCGGCCGTTATCCGTGCACTCGAAAACATCGGTGGTTTTGCCGACCGCCTGAATATGTACAACCACTTTGTCGGAGATCCCGGATTTTTGTCTCGCGACCTGGAGCGGTATCAGAGAGCATCCGTTGCTTCATTAAAAAAGCTGGCGCAAAAGAAGCTCCGGCGCGATGCGGGTGTCGTAGTTTGGGGCGTGCCGGGTTCCAAGATAGTCCACGACCTACCGAAGTCTGCTCAAACGTCGGGAACGGCCCCCATGGAAACGCCTCAGATCCCGGATCAGGACTGGAGGGCCCAACCTCCGTCCCCCGGTCCGGCACCCTCGATGAATCTGCCTGTCCCCGCAGTATTCACGCTGAGCAACGGGCTCCGCGTATTCCTCATTGAGCAGCACAGTCTCCCGGTCCTGGCGGCAAATGTAATCACATTGAGCGGCAGCGACCTGAATCCTCCGCAATTGCCCGGACTGGCTTCCTTCGTGGCCGAAATGCTGGATGAGGGCACATCCGGGCGTTCACCGCTCAGGATTGCGGCCGATGCCGACCAGATCGGCGCCTCGCTTTCGACAGGATCATCGATGGATTACTCCTATGCAGCGGTGCGCACACTGAGGAAGAATGCCGGCACGGCTTTTGACCTTGTCGCGGACATTCTGCTGAATCCCGCATTTGCCGCGCAGGAGATCGAGAGAGTCCGCAACGACAGGCTGACGCAAATTCTGCAGCAGAAGGACAATCCCGCCGTGCTGGCCATCAAGGTTTTGTTCGACGCCGTCTACGGATCCTCCCATCCTTACGGGAATATGGATGTCGGGACGGAAGAATCGAATCGCGCGATCTCGCAGGATCTGCTGCGGCAATTTTATCGGGAGGGCTATTGTCCGGAAAACTCCGCGCTGGTTGTAGCAGGAGATATCACAGAGGCAGAGCTGCGGGCGATGGCGGAAAAATATTTCGGTTCGTGGCGGGCCGCGGGATCCGATGCGCGCACGCCTGCCGCCGCAGGAAGCACGAAGCGGAAGATCGTGATTGTGGATAAGCCGGATGCTCCGCAGACAGTGCTGCGCATCGGGCACATCGGAGTGCCGCGCTCGCATCCGGAGTATGTTGGTATCGAGGTGATGAACACGGCCTTTGGCGGCCTCGTTTCAAGCAGAATCAATCTCAATCTTCGCGAAACGCACGGATACACCTACGGTGCCTCCTCGGTATTCGTATTCAGGCGCGGGGCGGGGCCGTTTTTGATCGGAACCTCCGTACGTACGGACGTAACCGCGCCTGCCGTCGCCGAAATTTTTAACGAGATCACACGCATGCGTGAAGGGATCCTGACGCTGGAAGAGCTCGCAACGGCGAAGGAATCGATCGCGCGTTCGCTGCCGAGCCTGTTTGAAACCACTCCGGAATCCGCATCGAGCACCGGCCAGCTCTTTGTGCACAATCTGCCGCTTGATTATTACCGCAATCTTCCCGAAGAAATTCAGCGCGTCTCGGCTGCCGGGGCAGAGCACATCGCCTGGAAGTTCATGCGGCCGGAAGAAATGATCATTGTGGCCGTGGGTGATCGCCGGAAAATTGAGCCGGAACTGACCAGGCTGGATCTGGGTCCGATAGAGCACCGCGACTCCGCCGGATTGCCTGCGGAATAGGATTTTGCGGCAACTTGCTGCCGCCTTCGCCGTTTACGCGTTTCCCGTTTTCAAGCACTGTTTTCAACGGGAAACGGGAAACCTTTAAAGCGACAGCAAGCTGCCGCACTCCGAAGGGTGTTTGCCTTTCACGCCCGCTCCGCACTGTGATAAATTGGCGATATGCAGCTAGATATTAGGATCCAGGGCGAGACGCTGAACGTTACGCAGGAAATACTGGAGCGGTACAACGTCGCAGGGCCGCGCTACACAAGCTATCCGACGGCGCCCGAATGGCTGGATTCATTCGGCCCTTCCGACTTCGAGAAAGCTATTGCGCGCTCGAATGAAACCGGCCCCGCGCGGCCGATATCGCTCTACATGCACCTCCCCTTCTGCGACCGTCTGTGCCTCTTTTGCGGCTGCAATGTCGTCATCAGCAGGAACCACGATGTGGCGATCTCCTATCTCGAAAAGCTCGAATGGGAAATCGATCGGCTTTCAAATATCGTCGATACGTCGCGGCCTGTGGTTCAGTTCCACTGGGGCGGCGGAACACCCACCTACCTGAGTGCCGTGCAGCTCGAGCATCTGTTCCTTTACGCCAAGGAACGCTTCCGCTTCGCGCCGGATGCGGAAATCGGTGTGGAAATTGATCCTCGAGTGACGCGGGAAGATCAGTTGACCGCGCTGCGCCGTCTCGGTTTCAACAGGATTTCCATGGGCATCCAGGACTTTAATCCCGACGTGCAGAAGATCGTCCGCCGCGTGCAACCGTACGAGATGACCAAGACCACCTTCGACCTGTGCCGCCGGCTGGATTTCGAGTCGATCAACATTGATCTGATTTACGGTTTGCCGAAACAGACTCCCGAGAGTTTCCTGGATTCAGTGGACAAAGTAATCGGCCTTGGCCCTGACCGCGTGGCGATGTTCAGCTATGCGCATGTCCCCTGGCTGAAAAAACAACAGGGCGCAATCGCCCGGTACATACCCCAGGGGATGGATAAATTCCGGATATTCCGCGCTGGGATCGAGCGGTTTACCGGTGCCGGCTATCTGTATATCGGAATGGACCACTTCGCCCGCCCCGGTGATGAGTTGTGCATCGCGCAGAATAACAGGACGCTGCACCGGAATTTCCAGGGCTATACCACCAAAGCGGGAGCCGATCTCCTGGGGCTCGGCGTTAGTTCTATCAGCGGCATCGGCCGTGTCTACGCGCAGAATCAAAGAGCCCTGAAGGAATATGATGCAGCGATTGAGCGCCGGGAACTGCCCACAATGCGCGGCATCACGCTCGACGACGACGACGTTCTCCGGCGGGCCGTCATCAGTCGGCTGCTGTGCCACTGCGTTCTTCACAAAGCGGAAGTGGAAACCGGATTCGGAATTCGCTTCGACGAGTATTTCTCGGAAGAGATGAAACGGCTGGAGACGTATCAAACGGACGGTCTTGTGAATCTCAGCCCGGAGAGCATCTCGGTAACACAGCTCGGCCGCATCTTTATCCGCAATGTCGGAATGGTTTTTGACAAATATTTGCTGAAGCCGAAAGACAAACCGGTTTTCTCGAAAACCCTGTAGACTTGCAGTGCTCCGGCGGCAGGCGAGGACTGTTTTTTCGGCGTCGGAACCGGAGCCAAAATTCGATACGCGGATTTCGATACCGATGCCGATCCCGATCCCGATTTTGTAAGGCGGCGAAATCATGAAAAAAGGGATCCTTCTCTTTAATCTGGGCGGGCCGGAAACCCTGCGGGATGTTCGTCCTTTCCTCTATAACCTCTTTTCGGATCCGGAAATTATCCGCATTAAAAGCGGTGTTTTTCGCAGGATGCTTGCGTGGCTGATTTCGTCCATGCGGCAGGGAAAGTCGCGAGACCTTTACCGGCAGATCGGCGGAGGATCGCCGCTGCGGAAGATCACGGAAGAACAGGCCGGGGCGCTTCGTGACGCTCTCGGCGCCCGGGGCGAGGATACTCGTGTCTACGTCGGAATGCGCTGCTGGAAGCCCACTATTGATGAAGCGGTGGATCGAATTCTGGAGGATGGGATCACGCATCTTGTCCTTCTGCCCCTTTTTCCTCAATACTCCGTGACGACCACGGGATCATGTCTGAAATACTTCCAGACTCTGGAGGAAAGGCTCGGCCTCTCGGCCAAAATGATGATTTCGAAGGTGGAATCCTGGTATGACGAGCCGCTTTATATCGAGGCTATAGCCGATCTTGTTCAGGAAGAGCTACGTTCTTTTTCGGGCGGAGAGGCAGAGAGGATCCATTTGCTTTACAGCGCGCATTCGATCCCTGCCGGCTATGTTGAAAAGGGGGATCCCTACCTGGAGCAGACGAGGCGGTCGGTGGAGATGGTCAACTCGCGGCTTGGCAACGTCCATCCCTTCACACTGGCTTTTCAGAGCAAGGTCGGGCCCGTCAAATGGCTTAGCCCGTCTACAAGAAATGTCCTGGTTTCACTGGGGCGCGAAGCGAATACAAGAGTTTTGGTCGTTCCAATCAGTTTCGTTTCCGATCACATTGAGACGCTGCAGGAGATCGACATCCAGTATAAAGAGCTGGCAGCCCGGTCGGGCATACGCGAATTCCGCCGCGCCGCCTCGCTCAACCTCCATCCCAAATTCATTGCCGCTCTGGCAGCGCTGGCGGGGAAATAAACGGCTTATCGCAATTTGTTGATTTCTGAGCGGAGCGTCGACGCCATCCCTGAGCCGTAGCCTGTCATGGCGAAACGGACAATACCCTCCTTGTCGATCAAAATTTGCATCGGGATACCCGCGGCCCCGAACATTGCCGCAACGGCGCCTTCCTCGTCCAGCAGGACGCGCGAATGGATACCGTAGCTGCGAATATAATCGCGAACGACATCTTGTGTTTCCTGCAGATTGATCGTGAGAAGTACCATCGAATCCGCATATTCTTTCTGCAGGTTCTCCACAATCGGCATGGTCTTGCGGCACGGACCGCACCAGGTTGCCCAGAAATCCATCAACACAATCTTCCCTTTGAATTGGTTCAGGGAAACCTGCTGTCCGGAAAGGTCGGGGAGTTTGAAGTTGGGGGCAGGCTTGCCGATGCCAAGCACAGGCTCGGATTCAGGAGGACGACGAGTACAACCTGCAAACATCATCATCCCAATAATCAGGATCACGCAAAACGCAAAAGAATTTCTTCCCGCCACAGTCTCAACCTCCCGTCACTCCACGTATTGATAAACCGCAGGTTGAAGTATATACCATGCAGGAGGATTCCAGAGTTCTAGGAATTGCCGGAATTGAGATAGACTATCCATATGATCCGGCAATTTCAGCCTCAGGATGCTTCCGCCTGCTGCAGGATCATCCACGCCTGCCTGGAAAACGACACGTCCTATCCCGTGGAGCTGCGCGCCAGGATCCGAGCCCAGGAAACGCCCCAAAGCATGATGGAACGAGCTGCGCGGTTTTATGTCGCCGTCTGCGAATATGAAGGCCGGATTCCCGGCTTTGCGGGCCTGGACTTGAACGAGATCAGGCTGCTGTATATTGATCCCGCCTATCAACGCCGCGGATTCGGACGGCTATTGCTGGAACATATTATGGCCATGGTTCCCGGCGCACTCTTCCCTGAAATTTTCGTCTACTCCACCGTTGGAGCTGCGGACTTTTATCGATCCTGCGGTTTCATAGACAAAGGACTCTTTGCCTTTGACTTGGGCGGACTCTCCCTGCCGACGATTTTTATGAGTATGCCGATTCGTGATTTCCAGTTCTTGATTCCCGATGCTCGATAAAGAGCCCAGGCTTAAGTCGAGCCAAATCCACGGCCTCGGGCCGTGCAACCCTTAAAGGCTAAGCCGTTCCGGCGTGCCTTTGTAAACTTTGCATCGGATGGCAAAATCTTTTCGGGATTGGGGTCGGCTTTGGGAATCGATTAGGCCGTGTATCACGAAATAAAACAATCGATCCCGATTCCGATAGCGACCCCGACCCCGATATTCGCCCCGGCGCTCTGCGGGGCAGGCCAAAGCCACGCCTTCGAGGCGTAGTCGATTACGTCCGGGCTCTGGTATCTTTAAAATATGCCCCTGCTTACATAGTTATCTCGCAAAAACCTCCGTTAGAGCCCGGCAGGTGTGAATTGTGTCACAAATATCCAAATTTTTGGTTGCGTTTCCAGTCGGTTTTTATATGATTAAGCGCATCCATTTGAATTTCCGGGGGGATGGGTTGTATTCCTTCCGGGCAATTGCCGAATGGAATTCCGCAACTCCACGGAAGTTGCGGATTGCTCGCGTTCACGCAGAATTTGTTGGGATAAGGATCAATGACGGGACGATCTCGAATGGTTGTTTGTCAGGCAGTGATTTTTTTGCTGTTGGTCTCGATATCGGGCTACGCCGCGGCAACGACTCACATATCCTCATCAAAAATAGAGAAAATCCAGCGCGTCACGCAACCGGAATCCAGTTCTGCGTCCGGCGAGAAATACGTGGTCCAGAAAGGGGACAGCCTCATAAAAATCGCCCGCGAGAATCAGACTACAGTGAAGGCGCTCAAAGACGCAAATGGGCTGCAAGGCTCGAAGATAAAGGTGGGGCAAAAACTCGTTATCCCCGGTTCCCGGCTGGCGGCGGTTCGCAAGGAGCCCGGGAAGACGAAGGCCGCCTCCACGCAAAACGAGCAACTGGCAGCTCAATACATCTCGCAACTACGGAGCAAGCACCAGATATCCGATCCGGAGACCCAGCCTACACGTCTTCGCCTCGTGGAAGCCGGATTCAAGATGCTTGGAGTGCGCTACCGCCGCAGCGGAGGTTCGGAAAAAACCGGTTTCGACTGTTCCGGTCTTGTCAAGAGCCTGTTTTCCCAGTTCGATATCGAGTTGCCACGCTCTTCCCGCGAACAATTCAAGCAGGGCGAAGAGGTGAATCGGGATGAGCTGGAGGTAGGAGACCTTGTTTTCTTTTCTTCAGGCGGCACACGACCGACGCACGTGGGAATCTATATCGGCGACGACAAATTCATTCACGCCGCACTTAAAGCCCGCAAAGTAATCGTCAGCGATCTCAACAAATTCTGGTACACAATGCGGTACCTTGGAGCGCGCCGCATAGCCGATCTGTGGTGGGACGAAACGGAAACCGCTCCCGAAGAACAGTAGCGTCCATCTCAAAGAATAGATCCGAATTTCGCCTGCCTTGTGGTATGCTTCTTTCCCGCTGGTTATCTGTTTGTTTTGCTTTTGAAGTGCGCGTGCCGCGATCGGACGGGCATGGCTTGGACGGGACAAAAGCCATCCTGCAACGTCGCAATCTCCACTAAATCCCGGTGAGTAGTGGCGACTCCTGTAATACAAGGAAGCAGGATTGCATCTATTGACAATTGAGTCGGGCTGAAATGACCGAGCGCCAGGCATCTTGAAAAGACAAAGGAGCAAGTGAATGGTTGATTATGTGAACATCTTTATGGCTCGCCTGATGGCCAAAAATCCGGGCGAGACTGAATTTCATCAAGCAGTCCAGGAAGTTGTCGAATCGCTTTCGCTGGTCCTCGATCGACATCCGGAATACCGATCCGCCAAAATTCTGGAACGCATGGTAGAGCCGGAACGGGTAATCATTTTCCGCGTGCCCTGGATGGATGACCAGGGTGAAATCCAGGTTAATCGCGGATTCAGGATCGAGATGAACAGCGCCATCGGCCCCTATAAAGGCGGACTCCGCCTTCATCCTTCGGTGAACCTGGGCATCCTGAAATTCCTGGCTTTCGAGCAGGTATTTAAGAACAGCCTGACTACACTGCCCATGGGCGGGGGAAAAGGCGGATCCGATTTCGATCCGAAGGGCAAAAGCAATAATGAAGTCATGAGATTCTGCCAGAGTTTCATGACCGAGCTGTGCCGGCACATCGGCCCGGATACCGACGTTCCTGCAGGAGATATCGGCGTCGGCGGCCGCGAGATCGGATACATGTACGGCCAGTACAAGAGACTGCGGAACGAGTTCACGGGCGTTCTCACGGGCAAAGGCTTGAACTGGGGCGGTTCGCTTATTCGCCCTGAGGCAACCGGATACGGCTGCGTCTATTTCTGCGCGGAAATGCTTACCACCCGCAACCAGACCATGGAAGGCAAGACCTGCCTGGTCTCCGGAAGCGGAAACGTATCCCAGTACACCATCGAAAAGATCCTACAGCTCGGCGGAAAAGTCGTTACGGTTTCGGATTCCGACGGGTACATATACGATGAAGAGGGAATCGACGCCAAAAAGCTCGCCTTCATCATGGACCTGAAAAACGTCAAGCGCGGGCGCATTAAGGTTTACGCGGAAAAGTATCCCAAAGCCGTTTATTCACCCGTGGACCGCTCCAAAGACTACAATCCGCTGTGGGATCATAGGGCGGACTGTGCATTCCCGAGCGCGACTCAAAACGAGATCACTGCGAAGGATGCCCGGAACCTGCTGAAGAACGGCGTCTACGTGGTCGGCGAAGGAGCGAATATGCCGACTCATCCGGAGGGCGTGCGGCTTTTCCTCGACGCCAAAATCCTTTACGCACCCGGCAAGGCGGCGAATGCAGGCGGCGTTGCGGTTTCCGGCCTCGAAATGTCCCAGAACAGCATGCGGCTCCCATGGACCCGAGATGAAGTCGACAACCGTCTGAACTTGATCATGAAAAGCATCCACAAGACCTGTGTGGAATGCGCCGAGCGTTTCGGAACTCCGGGCAACTATGTCAACGGGGCCAACATCGGCGGCTTCCTGAAGGTTGCGGATGCCATGATGGACCAGGGTTTGGTATAGCTTGCCAGATCCCGCGCGTGCGGCCGCCGATTGCTGCGGAACTGCACAATGCGTGTAACGGCAGCAGTTGCGTCGGTATCGGAATCGCCATCGGATGTCGGCATTTCGCTTCGAATATCGAAATCGAGAGGCCGATCCCGATTCCGATACCGATATTTATTTTGCGGCATCTCTGTGGCTGTTTTCTTTCGAGCCTTTGGCCGCTTATAATCTATACTGATTCCCGGGAAGTGCAATTGTGGCGGAAAAACTGGATCCACTGTGGATTGAACACGGCTACGGGACGCGCTTTCAGGGTTTCCAGAACCTGATGCGCCACAGAATCAGGGACGTGCTTCTCGTCTCCAGTCTCTATGACCTTTATCTGTTCGAAGAAGACGGCCGCTTTGACGAGCTCATCGCCAATGAGTACCAGAGCCTGAATCTGAGTCACACGCCGGAACTCACTCGAGTATCGAGCGGAAAAGAAGCGATTGCGCTCGCCAAAGAAGAGCGGCGCTTTGACCTGATCCTGACGACGATGCACGTCGAGGACATGACTGCGGTGCGACTGGCTCAGCTTGCGCGTAAAGCCGGCATCGAGATTCCGATAATTCTGCTCGCATACGACAGCAGGGAACTCAAGGATCTCAAGGCGCACAACTACACGGAGGCGTTCGACCGAGTATTTGTCTGGCAGGGAGATTTCCGCCTCATCGTCAGCATCATCAAACACCTCGAAGACCGTATGAATGTCGATCATGACACGCGGCTGGTCGGCGTCCAGTCGATACTTTTCATCGAGGACAATATTCACTATTACTCGACGATGCTGCCCATTCTATATACGGAACTTCTGAGCCAGTCACAGAGGCTTGTATCCGAGGGCATCAACCTGTCGCACAAGTTCCTCAGGACGGTGGCGCGGCCCAAAATCCTGTTCTGCCGAACATACGAGGAGGCCTGGCACTATTTCGAGACATACAAGGAACACATCCTGGGCATCATCTCCGACATAGATTTTCCGAGGGAAGGGAAACCGGATCACGGCGCAGGGATCCGGTTCGCAAAAGCCGCGCGATCGGATAATCCCGAGCTGCCAATCATGCTGCAGTCTCTGACTTCCGACTATGAAGCCGAAGCCCAGGCTCTGCAGCTGTCGTTCATGCCGAAGGATACGCCAAACCTTGCGCTGCTGTTGCGGCGGTTCATGACGGAGTATTTTAGCTTCGGCGACTTCGTTTTTCGAACTCCCGAGGGGCATGAAGTCGGAAGAGCTTCCGACCTGAAGAGTCTGCGCGAGCAGCTGCGGTATGTGCCGGAGGCAAGCGTCCGATATCACGCCGAACGCAATCATTTTTCGAACTGGCTGAAGGCGCGTACGGAATTCTGGCTTGCGCACAAGCTCCGCCCGCGCAAAGTTTCGGATTTTCCCACGGTTGACGGCCTGCGTGAGGATTTGATTTCCTCTCTCGGCGCCTATACCCGGCTGCAGCAGCGGGGACTTATCACACAATTTGCGAAAGACACTTTCGACCCGGAGACAAGCTTTGCCCGCATCGGCGGCGGTTCTCTGGGTGGCAAGGCCCGCGGCCTGGGTTTCCTGAACACGCTAATCAACAACTATGAAGTGAGGAATCAATTCAAAGGCGTGCAGATAGCCGTTCCGCCTGCGGTTGTGCTTGGTGCCGAGCTTTTCGACAGGTTCCTGGATGAAAACAACCTGCGCAAGTTCGCGCTGGAGTCCGCGGACGATCAGGAAATCACCCGGAGATTCCTGGATGCGGTTTTCCCCGAGGACCTTCTCGGAGACCTGGCGGCATTTCTGCACCTGATACGCACGCCGCTTGCAGTGCGCTCCTCGAGCATGCTGGAGGATTCACAGTACCATCCCTTTGCCGGCGTATATCAGACCTATATGATCCCGAACGACCACCCGGATGCGTTCGTCAGGCTCAGTCAGCTCATGACCACGATCAAGCGGGTGTACGCCTCCACCTTCTATCAGCCGGCGAAAGACTATTTCAAGGTCACGGATTACCGGCTTGAGGAAGAAAAGATGTCGGTGATCATTCAGAAGATGGTCGGCAAGCAGCACGGAACGCGCTTCTATCCCGATTTCGCAGGCGTGGCAAAGTCCTACAACTTTTACCCCGTCCCCCCGCAAAAGCCGCTGGACGGCATCGTCAGCGTGGCTTTGGGCCTGGGCAAGACGATCGTCGACGGCGGAGTCACCGTCCGGTTCTGTCCGAAATACCCCGATCATCTGCTCCAGTTTTTTTCATCTGCGGAAGCGCTGACCAACAATCAGAACCAGTTCTTCGCCCTGGATTTGAACGCCTCGCCGACGCAGACGCTGGAAACGCGCGACACGCTGGTTAAGAGCTTCGGCCTGGAAGAGGCGGAGGTCGATGGAACACTTGCCAGCCTGGCGTCCACATACTCGCCGGAAAACGACGCTCTGTATGACGGAACTTCCAGGTCCGGTCTCCGCATCGTGAGCTTCGCTCCCATACTGCGGAACAAAATTTTCCCGCTGCCCAATATCATAGAGCTGCTGATGGACATGGGCAGCTGGGGGATGGGTTCGCCCGTTGAAATGGAATTCGCCGTGACGCTCTCCGTGCTGCCATCGCAGCCCAAGGAATTTGCGCTGCTGCAGTTGCGTCCTTTGGGGCTGAGCAAGGAAGCGGATCCGCTGGAAATCGAGGACGTTGCAAGGAACAAACTGCTCTGCCGGAGCACTCAGGTCCTTGGCCACGGCATCTCGAGCGACATATACGACATCGTGTACGTGGATGTGGAACGTTTTGAGCGGGCCAGGAGCCGCGATGCGGCCTACGAGGTGATGGTTTTTAACGAAAACCTGGTATCCCAGCATAGGCCTTACCTTCTCATCGGTGTCGGCCGCTGGGGATCGCTGGATCCGTGGCTTGGAATCCCGGTAAAGTGGGACCAGATTTCGGGCGCAAAGGTGATTGTCGAAGCAGGATTCAAAGACATGGAAGTGGACCCTTCGCAGGGCTCCCACTTTTTCCACAATATCACTTCGTTCCGCATAAGCTATTTCTCCGTCAACTCAATGACCCAGGACGGTTTTGTCGACTGGGAATGGCTGCGTTCAAATCCTGTCGTGGAGGAGAAAACGTTTGTGCGCCACATCCGACTGCAGAAGCCGATCGTGGCGAAGGTCGACGGACATCAGAACAAAGGCATTATTCTAAAACCGGAGCAGGGCTTTGGCCGATAACAGCGAAGACAACAAACAAGCGTTTCTAAAATCCCGCAAGGTCACAGATACCTGTCCTCACTGCGGTCATGAACTGAGCCCGTGGCAGCAGGTCCTGCTTACCATTGATCGGGCCCTGATCTGCAAAAACTGCTGGTATCGCATCATACTTGATGCCGCGGAAGGTGAAGATCTCCCCCAACCTTCGCAAGAGAAGGAATAATCCGATGCAATCCTATAATTCTTTTGAGGTGGCCCAATCCCAGATCAAGGCGGCGGCGGAGCTTTTGCATCTCGACCGGGCAACGCTGGATCTGCTGCTGTGGCCGCAGCGGGAATTCAAGTTTACCCTTCCCGTGAAGATGGACAACGGCGAGACAAAGATCTTCCACGGGTATCGCATTCAGCACAACTTTGCCCGCGGTCCCGCAAAAGGAGGCATACGCTTTCACCCGAACGAAACGATCGATTCGATCCGGGCTCTTGCCGGATGGATGACCTGGAAAACGGCCGTCGTCGATCTGCCGCTCGGGGGAGGAAAAGGCGGAGTCGTTTGCGATCCGCGAAAAATGTCGATGCGGGAGCTGGAGAGCACCGCCAGGTCATACGTGCGGGCTTTGTGGCAACACATCGGAATCGATCGCGACGTGCCGGCGCCCGACGTGTACACAAATCCGCAGACAATGGCCTGGATGATGGACGAATATGAAACAATCACCAACCAGCATCAGCCGGGTGTCATGTCCAACAAACCGCTTGCGCTGGGAGGGAGTGAAGGGCGGCGCAACGCAACGGCGCGCGGCGGAGTCATCGTCGTACGGGAGGCGTGCAAGGCATTCGGTGTAGATCCGTGCGGTCGTTTTGCGATCCAGGGATTCGGAAGCACCGGCCAGCGCGCGGCTCTGTTCCATCAGGATTTGCTTGGGGGAGGGACACTAATCGCGGTCTCCGATTCCAGCGGCGCGGTCTTCAACAAGACCGGGATTAATCCAAGGGAATTGATCAGCCACAAGTTGCGAACAGGATCCGTCGTCGGATTCCCGGGAGCCGAAGAAATGGATCCCGATGCTGTTCTGGAGCTGGATGTGAATGTGCTGTACCCGGCTGCCCTGGAAAATGCCATTCAGGCCAAAAATGCGAAACGCATCAAGGCCAGGATCATCTGTGAGCTCGCCAATGGACCCACAACGCCGCAGGCCGACACGATCCTCTTCAAAAATGGAATCCACGTGATTCCGGATATACTGGCCAACGCCGGCGGTGTGGCCGCCTCCCATCTGGAAATGGTACAGAACCGGGATTCATACTACTGGGAAGAGAGTCTTGTGTATGAAAGACTCGATGCCGCCATGACCCGCGCGTATCGTGCCGTGCATAGCACCGTTCAAGCCCGCAAAGTCTATCCGCGGCTGGGCGCAATGCTGGTCGCCGTTGCCCGGGTGGCCGAAGCATGCAAACTGCGCGGCTGGGTTTGATCCGCAGATTTTGATTGCCTTTTTCTGTGGCGGCGGTTCCTAACGCCCGGTGCCGAATGGGTTTCAGGTTACAGGTTCCATGTTACAGGTTCCATGTTTCAGGCTAAAACCTTTTTCCTGCAACCTGCAACCTGAAACCGGAATTGTGTATTCCCTGTGCCTCTTCGTTATTCCTATGATGGAAGACCACGCGCTGATTTTTTACTACCACCGCCTGAACTGCTATAGCTTCAATGCTCTTGCGGGGGCCATCGACGGCGATCCTGAACTTGCGGATGTATCGATCACACTCGCGGCGACGGCAGATGCGGTTCGGGCCCGTGCATCCGCGGCGGTGAACCGGAATGGCCGCGCTGTAATCGCGCTTTCCGTCATGACCTGCCAATGGGAAGAGATGAAGCGTCTCATCGGACGTCTCCGCAAGGAATGCGGATCAAAGGCAAAAATACTGGCCGGAGGACCGCATGTAACGGCACGCCCGGAAGAAATGCTCGAGGCCGGCGCCGATATGGTTTTTCGCGGAGAAGCGGAGCTGAGCTTTCCGGCTGCCCTTAAAAAGCTTGACGCAGGCTGCGTGATTGACAGATTGGAATCATCTTCTGCACCGGTCAACCTGGATTCCTTCATGTCGATTTCCCCGAGGCGGGGCATGTTTGGACCGATCGAAATAACCCGGGGATGCGCCTTCGCCTGCAGCTATTGCCAGACTTCCCGCATATTTGGGATCAGATTGCGCCACAGAAGCGTGGAAAATATCGTGCGGCAGGCGGTGGCGCTCCGGTCCGGCAATAGAAAAGTCGTGCGGCTGCTTTCGCCCAATGCATTTTCCTACGGATCTGAAGATGGACGGCGGCTCAATCTCGGAGCTGTACGCGACCTCCTGTCGGCTTTGCGCAAGGCATTAACTGCCAGGGCTCGCATCCTGTTTGCACATTTTCCCTCGGAAGCGCGGCCTGAGCATGTTACTCCGGAAACGCTTGAGCTGTTGAAAGAGTTCGCTGACAATGACGAAATTGTCATTGGGGCGCAGTCGGGAAGCCGAAGGATGCTGGAGGCATGCGGCCGGTCTCACTCCGTTGAAGACGCCCTGACGGCCGTTTCGCTGGCGCGAAAATACGGTTTCAAGGTCATTATTGATTTCATTTACGGCCTGCCGGGGGAAAGCGAAGCGGATAGGCGGGATAGCATGGCCGTGATGGAAGAAGTCGTCCGCATGGGGGCGCGCATTCATCCACATGTCTTTGCGCCGCTGCCACAGACGCCGTTTGCCGACGAAAATCCGGGCAGCATTGCTCCGGAGGTCATGGAAATGATGCAACGGCTTAAAGCAAGCCGCGGCATCTATTATGCGAAGTCGCAGAGAGAAAACCTCAAGATACCTACGGCAGGAAGGAGAGAACTCCCGTGAACAATAAAAGAATATTCACCGAGCAGGAACTGAAGGAAATGGGAACACGGACGCTGGACCTCATATTCGAAGCCATCGATGCCGGGGACAAGGACAAGGCAAAATATCTGGCAAAGCGGATGTACGAGGAATTCAACTATCTCCACGACGGCTATGGATTCTGGGTGACCGGCCTTCAGACCTATATCTATAAAAATTACGGTATCGACGCGCTGGAAGAAGCGGAGAGAGAGGCCCATACCGTCGAAGCCAAAGTGGTTTTCAAGCCAATCGAGGCGAAAGATCTCCGCTCTCTCGTAGAGCAGTTCGCAAAAGGCCTGCGCGGGCATCTGCAGCCCATAGCAATCGAGGAAAATGAAGAGATGGTTGCGCTCACAATGCAGCCGTGCGGCTCCGGGGAAAGGATTATTCAGAAGGGCGGCTATGAAGCGGGCCTTGCCAAAGTGAAGGACCCCCACCGCATTACTTGGGGCATGAAGGATTTTCCCCTTTACTGCGTGCACTGCCCGGTCATGGAGGCACTGGATATAGAAAACACGGGAAATTTCCGCGCGGTACACATTGTGAGTGAACCGCTGTATCACGGAGCCTGCAAGTTCGCCTTTTACAAAAATCCCGCGGACATACCCGAAGAGTACTATACCCGGATTGGAAAGAAGAAGCCTGAAGGAGTGAAGAAATAGATAAACCGCATCTTA
>JAEAME010001193.1_pt1 | contig 19432 bp, 19 predicted proteins | sample 8958731 | NCBI WGS metagenome assembly JAEAME01 (sample SAMN16933194, study PRJNA681113) | bioreactor sludge metagenome | isolation source: anerobic bioreactor sludge (Control) | place: India:Bengaluru | collected 2018-10-24 | reverse complement strand
GGCTGAACGCCGCATCGTCATACAAAGTCCGCAGTGTATTCCAGCAGATCTCCAGGCTGGCACTCCAGTTCACGACATATGGCTTCTAGGGTGCTGAACCGGATCCCCTTCACTTTTCCCGTCTTGAGAAGCGAGAGATTCGTAATCGAGATCCCAATAAGATTGGACAGCTCCGTCAAAGATTTCTTCCGCCTCACAAGCATCATGTCGAGGTTAATTTGAATGGCCATAGCGCGACTGTATACTCTTGTTTTATAAAAAACAATAATAATTTTATGTTTTACGTAAAATATATTAAAAAATATATAAAATGAAGCATAGCAAGTTACGGAACAGCCAGGAGCCCTTCCGCGGCTTCCCTAGCGCTATTGGGAGCCAGGTATGATTTACGCGTTACACGGCCACGGGATTCAAATTCTCCGCGGGCTGAGAATGCATCACCGGATGGTTAATCGAAATGCTTAACCTTTGGCCACAGCTCCTGCAAATTCATCTTAAGGCCGCGGCAATAATATATGGGGCGATTCTCATCGGGGCGGGCATAGGGATTGTACGGACGTGCGACTAGAGTGAGTGACTGGCATGCATTTTCATATTTCTGAGGATCTCCCTCATCGAGGAGAATGAGACTCTCACCGGTATATTGGCCAGGGCCCCAAAACCAATAGCTCTGGTGACCGGAGATCGCCTTTGGCAATCCATACATTGGCGCGAAAAAATCCATCGCTGCGGCTTGCCCATAATTGGGCGCACCGATAGCAGTCACCTTTTGCTCCTCGGGGGAAAGCGAATAGTAGTATCCCGCAACGAGCTTTACCCGTTCCTCCCAGCCGAACATATCTGCATAGATTTGAGGCAACCGGCTTTCCGGCTCATGTTCGATCTTGGGCTGTTTAATTACAACCCGCTCAGTCTATACAATGAAACTCCGCACTGGCATCACGGGAAAGATGACCGGGGATATCAGGGTGCCAAAAGCAATGACCAAGATCCCATATGCGGTTCGCAACCATCGCGCTTTTTTCCGCTCAGTCAGTTTTTCGAACCCTACGGCGCCGCACGCGAAAAGGATAGCCCGAATGAGCTGCCGCTTTGGCCATCCGTCCTCCCATCCGGATGCCCCGAGGATAGCTGATAACTATGCCCTATCAGAAGCCAATGCTGCCGCCAGGCGGGCCAGGTGGGAGGATTTGCGACCGAGATGGCAGCTTATTTCGACTATCATTCCGACTACATTTTCGTGTACCTCTTTGTCAACCCCATGGTGAAGACGAGAATCGGGCTGTCGATCCGGTTCGTCTGCAGCGGGCAGTGCTTGAGCGCCGGAGGCACCCAGATCAGCGAGCTTTTTGTAATGAGGTGTTTCTCGCCGTCAAGGTGGAACTCAATTTCTCCGCCCAGGTCGCTCTCGTTTCCCCGTCCCCTGGTCCCGATAAATCCGAAGACCTCGCCCCACTCGTGCGCGTGTTCCGCGTGGCTCGGGCCCTTCTCGGATCCCTTCCACATCCAGACAAAGTCGATGTATGGCGCTCCATCAATTTTGTCCATGTCCATCAGGCGCAACCCCTCAACCGTTGAACCGCGCTTCTTTGCCGCCTCGTCCCACTTCTTCGTGGCCTCGGGAGAAGTTTTTTGAGGATTTGCATCATAGGATATCAACTTCGCGTAATTCCGTTCGGAAGCCTTGTCGGCCTTGAATTCGGTCGCCGTCCGTGAATAGCTCGTCTCCGTGGCTCCGGTGAAGAAGAGGACCGGCGTGTCGATGCGCGTAAACCGGATCGGGCAATGCCGCACGCCCTTTGGCACGAAGATGAGGCAGCTTTTGCTAATCATGTATTTTTCGCCGCCGAGCCATACCTCGATCTCGCCGCCCAGATTGCGCGGGTCCCCGGGGCCCCGGGTGCCCACAAATCCCAGGAATTCATCAAAATCATGGGTGTGTTCCTGCTCGGCATAGCCTTTGGCGCTTCCCTTGTACAGCCAGTGGAAATCGAGATAGGGCGCTCCTTCCGCCCTCGTCTTGTCCAGGTTCACCAGCCAGGTTGAATCCACCATGGATTGCTCTTTCTTCTGCTGCTCCTGGATCTTCGCCATCACATCCGGCGGAATTTCGACCGGCTTGACGTCTTGGAAAATATACTTGGCGTATTTTGCCTGCGCTCCCCCCGACTGCGTGGGATTCAGGGCTGCGGAGCCTGCGGCTGCGAGCACAAGCAACGCGGCAAATGCGATACATCGGTAGGCTCTTGGCATGGTGCCTTTCTCCTTTGGAATATAGACATTCCCCCTCGGCGATGCGTGCGTGAGAACAGCTGTTTCCCTGCAAAGATGCCCTGATCCTATCCCAGTGGCCGGCGACGGTCAAGAAAACCAGCCGAGGGTCTTTGCCCCTTGAAATCCCCGCGGGCCCGGTTCGTTTGACTGTCAGCACTTCACCGGCCGTGGGATGAGTACTCCGGCCTCAGTGCTACTTTGGGCTACTTTTCAATATAGAACCCGAAGGGGATGAGGGTGTTGGAATTTAATCTGTAGGAATTTCAGCTGGATTGGCTCCACCGTCATACAAAACCTTCACGCTGGTGTGCGTCTCCATTCCATCGGATAGAATAAGGAAGGCGGACGATCCAAAGGCTGGCTCCGACTTACGATTTCGGGAACCACCGCCTCGCGGAACGGTAGACGTTCGGCATATCAGAAAGCGATAATTCACGTCTTTTGAGGATACAGCTTTGCACTCCCAACGGCAGCTTACATCCGTGGCGTAGGTAGAATTTCGGTTGGGCGCTATAAAGCTGTATAACCTCGATGAACCCTGCTGGCTTGTCAGAAACAAGTACGGCAACTCGAATGTATATGCCTTGGTTGATGGATTCAGCACAACTTCTTCGGGATCGTTTACCATTACGTCCACCTGGGCCAGCTCAATTCTTCGGTTATTGAAGGCTTCAACACTTTCGGTTGTTGGGAATTCTGAGGTTACCTGGATCGAGCCTTGGCCTCCGCTGCATTTTCCCCGAAAGGTGTATACAGTCAGGTCGGCTTTCACCTCTTCCAGATTTTCCCTGCACCAGTCTCCAAGTTGGCGATTTTCGTTGAAGAAGGCGACAGGCCGCCATTCTCCTTTGCGCCCAATCAGCTCCGAGCACTCAATCGGCTCAGCTTCCTGAAACACTCGCTGAAGGTCCATGTGGCGGAATTTGCCGAATATGGCGCGCAGTTGATCGAAAAATCTGGATCCATAGGCGGTTTCTTCCTCCTGTTGCGGCTGCAATTCCTGTTGTAAGGGCAGACCAGAGGCCAATGAGCTGCAAACAAGAAGTAGTGCGCAGAAAAGCTTGATATTTCTGCTGTACATAACTATAAGATGCATCCGAGCTGTTATTGGATCAACGCCAGAAATCGGGAGCATATAACCAAAGGATAGTCGGAATGAGCTGCCATTTCGGCTATGAATCCTCCAATCCGGACGCCTCGAGGATTGCTGATAATTCCCGATTATGTAAACTTCGAGTTAAGATCGCCCCCTTTATCGAATTCGGCGGCATCTTAACCGGAAATTATGGTTTTTAAAGGGAATTTTGGGCGCATCGGCGCGCACCTATATTGTATTATCTCGGCCTTCTTCCCGGATATATCTTCTGGCGTCTCGGAATTTGCTTCCTTGCCCTCGGAGAACAGGGTACGTATATTGGCCGGGATTGTGATCACAAATTCAAAGGAAGCCAACGGGGAACCCTCGCCGGTATCCCTGAATGAGGATTTCCCTTCCTCCCCCCAGCCATAGCCGCATATAATTAGCATCACAGATCCTCAAACGCAGCAAAGCAGCATGTAGGTCTTCGTATGGAGGTGTACATGCCTGAAATCGGTCAAAGCCTTTCGCATTACAGCATTGTGGAGAAAATCGGCAAAGGCGGCATGGGGGAAGTGTATCGGGCGAAGGATCAGAAACTCGGACGCGACATAGCCATCAAGGTATTGCCCGAGGAGCAGCAAAGGATGAATATCTCGTTCATCCGCAAATTCTGCCGGATGGGAAGTCCGTATTGTTCAGCAGGATTTCGCCGGAGCCGTATAGGGCTATCGTGCAATCGCTGACATCCGGGGAGCGCAAGGAATTGTTCGAAACAGGTGATGCCCGCTATCTGCCGACGGGACACATAGTTTATTATTCTTTTTCCGGAGATGATCTTTGCGGCATTGCGTTTGATCTCAGCGCCATTAGGCTGAAAGGTGGGCCGATCACCATGGTCGAGGGTGTTTATCGGCCATCGGGCGCTCCGCATTTTGCGGTTTCCGACTCGGGGACGCTGGCTTATATACCAGTCATACAGGGTGGAGCTGCAGCAGGGGGGCGCACTCTCGTGTGGGTGGATCGGAAAGGAAAAGAGGGACTGATTACTTACACACCGGATGACTATCGTTTTCCCAGGATATCGCCAGATGGAACGCAGGCGGTCTTGGCTGTTTGGAATGCCACCGGCAGCAACATCTGGATCCGGAATCTCATTCGCGATACCCTGATCCCGCTGACCTTTGATGCCGCCGGTTCGAACTATTATCCCCTTTGGACCCCTGATGGCGAGCGGATCGCTTTTTACTCAGTTCGCGAGGGATCAAATCGTGCTGTCTACTGGAAGGCGGCCGATGGCACAGGGAAGGCTGAACCTCTCGTTTTGCCGGACAAACCTACTTTCCCATGGTCCTGGTCGGGCGATGGGAAAACCCTGCTCATGATGGAATGGAATGCTCTTTCGAGCGAGGGATGGGTAAATGGCAAACATATCCCGGATCGATCCGCCAAGAATAAGCTCAATCGAGTGTTATTTGAGTTGGTTGATGATTATCATCGAGCTATCGAAAATATTGTGATTGATCCGCCTTTCGTTTCTTTTACCTGGCACACGAAGTCGACTAAACACAATTTTGAAGCTCATGGCTGTTCGATCTTTGAAATTGATGAGACCGCCTTAATATCGCGTCTTTGGATGTACTTTGACACTGCCCCATTTAGAGCGATGGGCATGCAATTATAGAGGATAAAGGAGCTTTAATGCGGTGACACTCTCACCCGGCACCAAACTCGGCCCTTACGAAATCGAGCGCATCGGCGCGGGAGGGATGGGAGAGGTGTGGAAAGCGCGGGACACACGCTTGGGCCGCATCGTGGCGATCAAGAAGGCCAACGAGCAGCACAGCGAAAGATTCAAGCAGGAAGCAAGATCCATTGCGGCGTTGAATCATCCGAATATCTGCCAACTGTTTGACATAGGCCCCGATTGCCTTGTGCTTGAATACGTCGAGGAGGAGTTGCTGAAAGAAGCTTCGTCCAACGGATGAGAGCACACAGGCCAAAAGATGGGGAGAAGGCCTTTCCGGGCGTGCGCCCCCTATTGAGTGGTATATTCAATGAAAAACGGGAAAGGAAGACACGATGCTCACAGTCACTACTCCGTCGATAGAAGGGAAGAGGATACTGAATTATCACGGCCTTGTCAGCGGCGAGGCAATCCTGGGAGCGAACATTTTCAGGGATTTCTTTGCCGGGATCCGGGATATCGTCGGCGGGCGCTCCGCGGCGTACGAAAACGAATTGCGCAAGGCGAAGGAAATCGCGGTCGAGGAAATGAGAGTCCAGGCGCGCTCGGTAGGCGCTAATGCGGTAGTTGGCGTCGACCTGGACTACGAAACGATCGGCAAGGGCACCATGCTGATGGTCAGCGCCAGCGGCACCGCGGTGACGATAGAGTAACAACGGCGACAGTCACCGAAACCATCGGAATTATGCGCGGTGCACGCTATTTCAATTGATCCTTCACGAATGCGACGGACTTCTCCAGGGCTTCGAGGGCGGAGTCGAGCAGGATTTCGCCGCGCGGCAGGTCCGTGCGGGTCTGACCCTGCGGCCCGAGGCAGAAATCGTGGTATCCGTGGTCATAGATTTCGAGACGGACGGACTTGCCCGCCTCCGCGAGGGCATCGTGGAGCATGCGCGCCATTCCCAGCAGTCTGTCGGCCTTTCCGACCGGAATCAGAACCGGGATCTTGATCGGCTCGATGTTTTTCCGGGCAACCTCCGGATCGGGCTTTATATCCGCAAAAGCGTCGAGGCCCGGGGCTGGCTTGGCAGGGAACCGGGCGCCCAGAAACCACACGGCTGCGGGGGCGCCCACGATTGCGCGGTGGACGGGGACGCGTGAGATCAACTGCATGACCAGATTGCCCCCAAGGCTCACGCCGTAAAGGCTCAGCCGGTTGGCGTCTACATATTTCAATCCTTTCACGTATTCTATGATCGAGAGCCCGTCGTCTATGGAAGTGACTATTCCCGTCGTTGACGGCGAAGAGATGAGGTTCATGTCGCCTCCGCGGTAGTCCGCTACCGCAACGACATAGCCTTCCTGGAGGAACCGCTCCCACACAGGCCCTCCGGTATCGCCGCGGGACCAGCCCGCCAACTGCTCCATGCCGCGCCCCCCCGGCGCCCCGTGCCAAATGATGATGGCAGGGAAGGGTCCGTCGCCTTTGGGTTTGCGGACGGCGGCGGCGACATACAATCCGTCCCGCGTTTTGATGTAGGTTGGCTGCACGGGCGAATCTGCCTCGCTGATGACCCGGATGTACTTCTCGTGCGGAACCGGCTCCGGGCTGCCCGGGTTCTCGTGTACCTCGGCCATCGCCGCAGCCGCAAACAATACGCAGAACACCACAACTCTCATAGTCACCTTCCCCCAATTTCGGTAATAGCCTTGACGGCCACCGTTATTGCCTTTTACCCGCATCCCCTCAAGCGATTCCGCTACATTGTTCGTGATCACCGACAGCACACCTTCGGCGTCGAAACAATGCTTAATGAGGGCCTCGATGCCCTCCAGGTCATGATCGTTGTCCTGATATTTCGACAGAACTACATGCCCTAGGTTCAGTCTCTTCTCATCATCGATTCCATTGATCACCAGCAGACCTACCACCTTGCCGGATTCGCGCAGGCACATCGCGAGGAACTTATCCTTCGTCGACATATATACTTCACGGACTTCCTGGATGCATCCTCGGAAGTCGGCCATTTGTCGAACTCCGGGCCGGGCGCAGCCTTCCAGTCGAGAGACAATTCCTGGAAATCGCGCCAGTCGTCAGCAGTGAAACGTCTCAAAACGAGCCTCTTCGTTTCAATCCTCTGCATGTTTCTCCTTGGCGATAGGATCGAAAATGATATTTAAAACGATATGCTGAACACATTGATGTGTGAAAAAACTGCGCCGGCTACAGTTTGCCGAGTACCTTTTCCAGAGATTTCAACCCCGCTTCCTCGGCTTTGCCTGCATTTCTCAGATGTGCGATGGCCCTTGCACTGAGCTCCGTGTTTTTTATGGGCTCGTTTGCATAATTTAAATGGATCGGGAAAAGCTCGCTTAGCTTCTGCAGGTTTTCACGCTCAGTTTCATAATAGCCGGCCGCCTCATCGAACAGTCTGTTTGTTTCGCCGCCGATGCGCTCTTTTGCTTCTTTCAGGAATTGAACTGCGAACGTTCGACACTCTGCCCAACAACCCGCATTTAGAGCAGTGCCTATCGTGCTGGCAGTGCCGGTTTCCAGCGCTTTGATCCAGTTTTCGAAACCATTCTTGCCCTGCTGATCATTTTTGGATTGCTTCAGCACGAATTCAATGGATTCCCTGACGGCTTGGGTATCATCCACGGCTTCCCCAAGTCTGACTGTGTACATTTCCAGCAAGCCGACGCTGTCCCCGAGCTCCTCCCACTTCCTGGGCTTCATCAGCTGAAACGCGGAAGCTCCGCCTGAAAACCAGTATCCATCGTCATTATATCCGTTAACGACAAAATACTCCGGTCCTGCAAGATCGAAACCGAAACAGGGCATCTCCCGGTCGATTGCCGTTTTGCACAATTCCCAGGCTTTCTTCCGCTTCTCATCAAAATCGCGGTCGGTTTTCAGTCCGGATATTCCTTCGGCAATAAAGCCGATATTGTTCCCTAGTTTAAAAAGCATTTGTAAATTCTGCGCGTCCCACGCAGTAGGCCCGCTTGGTCAGGCACCTTTTGGCAGATTGAATGCGAAGGCGTGTCCCGTAGCCCCATACAGCCAGGCATCCGAAACATCCAGTTTCAGGTAATCAAGACAACCCTTTATGCAGCCGAGGAACGATATCCATCTCGGCTGCCATTTCAAATTTTCCAGCTTCCTTTCCATACTTGTCTCCTTTTGGCAGGCAGGTGGAACAAGCCGCATCTTCTGGAAATCCTTCGCGCCATCCCTCTGATCCGCAGCCGCCATGATCAAAACACTACTTGCACGCCGGTTCGTCCGGCCAGCCTATCGTTTTGTATTGTTTGCGGTACTCAAAATATGCCTGGATCCACTGAACCTGGCCGTAAGGATAGTCGGCATTAGCTGCCATTTCGGACGGAAACCATCCCAGCCGGACACCCCGAGGATTGATGATAGCTATGCCTCATGCAAACTTCGGTATTAGAATTGACAATTTATCGAATTCGGCAGCATTCTAACTTGAAATTATGCCTTTTGAAAGGGATTTTGGGCACATCGGCGCGCACCTATATTGCAGCAGGCGTTCTATTCATATTTAAAAACCTCGTCCAGGGAAACACTAAAAACTTTGGCTATCTTAAACGCAAGCTCCAGTGTTGGAGAATACTTGGCTGCCTCTATCGCATTCAGGGTTTGGCGAGTTACTCCAACTTTTTCCGCCAGTTCAGCCTGAGTCATTTCATTGGCTTCGAAGCGGAGGCGTCTGATGTTATTTCGTATGTAATTTGTCGCCATCTTAATATCAAAGTCGATAAAATACCAGCTGGACCACTGATTTTATAGTGGAAGAAAACATCAGGGCCAGCATAAGCAGATGGGACATAAACAGAGGACCTGTGATTAAAAACAGCCTTGCGGTTATTTCGTGATAAAATCCTGCAATAATTCCCAGCCCTATTATCAGCGTCACACAAACGAACAGAGCCGTGTAGGCAATCGTGGATCCCCTAGCTGAAAACATATAATCACGCTCATCTTTCTTTACCGACTTCTTCAAGATGGCGACAAGAATACCTAGAACAATGCTGACAATAATCGCCAGAATGATGGTACCCAGGATCAATCCGATCATTGCTCCGCTGTTTGCGGCCCATTCATCCTTTTTAATCAATCTGAATGCTTTTGGAAAGTAGTAGAGGGCGACAATGATATCCCCCAGCAATTCGGCCCAAAGGTTCAATTCTCTGCCAGTCAACTCATCTAAGAAATTCTTCAGCTTATCTATAATTTTCATTGGCAGTTTCTCCGATCCATACTGCAGATTGTAATCAAACAGATCTGCTATGTCAAATATATTAGACATGATGTCAAAATATATTGACTTCTTCTTCATGGCCAAACCCGGGAGTATTCGAGTAGTAAAGAAGATTTTTTTACGGAATTTCAGTAGAAACAGATAAAACGCAGGCATGAAACTGCGCCAGCAGATTTTCGATGAAATTGCGGACGGAAACCAAAGGCAAGCGGGGGAGTTTGGCAATTATAACCTTGGCTGCAATTGATTTCAGGACACGCAGTCTGATTGGAAAGTATGGTCGGAATAAAGTGCCTTTTGTCAGGAGATCCAACCGTCCAGGGTCCTCAACAACTTCATATAAGTATGTAAGCCAAGAGCCCAGAATCTCGCCAAGGAGAACTTAGAGATTCAGGAATTTGGATATGGATTATGAATACACTCAAACCGCCTCGGGACTCACCCCCCCCTCTCTACATAATCCCGGAACCAAAGCACCGGATTTTTCCCACGTATCCCTCTGACCACGACCGACCGAAGACTCACAAATATCCCGGTTTGCAACTTCGGAATCCAGATTTGAGCCGCAGCGTAGTAACATGTAAATACCAGACAACGCTTTGGAGAGTGTTTATGGTCTCAAAAAACCATAGCCCCAAAAGGGCTTCGGAATACCCGGGATTGCGGCCGTGGCAGATGCGGCTGCATGAAGTCATTTTTGAAGCGGATACGCCTGCAGGCAAAGCTTTCGATATCGCTTTACTGTGTTGCATCCTTCTGAGCCTTGCTGTCGTGATGCTGGAGAGCATCCAATCCATCAGGGAAGAACACGCGGTTCTCCTGATACAAATCGAGTGGGGATTGACTCTGCTCTTTACCGTGGAATACATTCTGCGTCTTTCATGCCTCGGGCGGCCACTGTCGTATGCGTGCACCTTTTTCGGAATGGTTGACCTGTTGGCCATAGCGCCCACTTACCTCGCGGTGCTCTTCCCCGGAGCCCATTATTTTCTCGTCATTCGCGTCTTGAGGCTTCTTCGTGTATTCCGGATATTCAAGCTCGGCCACTACCTGAGTGAAGCGGATATCCTGACCAGCGCCCTGCGCTCAAGCCGGAGGAAGATAGAAGTCTTCCTGGTTGCGGTATTCACGCTGGTTGTTCTGTTTGGCGCCCTCATGTACGTCATTGAAGGCGAGGAACACGGTTTTACCAGCATACCCGTCGGCGTGTATTGGGCCATCGTCACTCTCACTACGGTAGGCTTCGGCGATATAATCCCTCAAACGCCTTTGGGACAAGCAATTGCAGCGCTGATCATGGTCGTCGGTTATGCAATCATTGCAGTCCCGACAGGGATTGTAACCGCTGAGATTGCCTTCGCCTCGCATCCAAAGGTGTCGACGCAGGCCTGCCCGCAATGCGGCGTCGGAGGTCATGAGTTTAATGCACGCTATTGCAGGCAATGCGGATCACAGCTGTAGCTTTCAGAATAGCGGGGGGAGTTGAAAGGATAACCCGAATAAGCTGCCATTTGGCCCATCCGTCCTCCTGTCCGGACGTCGCGAGGATTGCTGATCAACTCCCGATTATGTAAACTTCGGGATTTAGATGAACCCCTTTATCGAATTCGGTGGCATCCTAACCTGAAATTATGCTTTTGAAAGGGATTTTGGGCGCATCGGCGCGCACCAATATTGCGGAACGGATTGGCTGGCATCGGCTGAAGGTTCTGGAGGATGGAGAAGCCGCAGTCGTTGCGACCCTCTTGAACGCGGGAGACTGCCGCGATGCATCTGCGGGTCAAAAATGCTTTATCCCCAAAATTCAACTGCGGGGTTAGGCGCTTAACCCCGACACGCTCGGTTTGCTGGCGCCTTTCCCGCGCCTCCGCGTGAGAATTCTGATCTCGGAGAGCGGCTCCGGTGCTATTTTAATCCCATTAACAGGAGGTTGCCCATGAAGAGAGCCCCATATATCTTTCCGATACTACTACTCATGCTCGCAGCACCGCCGGTCGTCGCCCAGATAAGAAAAACACCTTCGAATACATATCCCGTCAGGTTCGACTACACGGCCGGCAAAGTGAACGAGGCAACCATTGAGCATGGCGGGCTGAACCGCAAGATCCTGTATTATGTCCCGAAGAACTTCGACCTTGGGAAAAAGCATTCCCTCATATTCATTCTCCACGGCTTCAACCAGCCGGTCGACACCGTTGTCAGCGCTTATGCCGCCATGCAGCCCAGGGCCGACGCCGACGGCACGGTCCTGGTGTATCCGGTGGCGAACGGGGAGCTTGAAAAGGAAAATCTTGCGTGGAATACGCGGTACATGGGACTTCCCGGAGCATCCAAAACCGACGACGTGGGATTCATCTCGCACCTCATCGACTTCTTCCTCGGCAGTATGAATGTTGATCCGGACCGCGTTTATGTCACCGGCACATCGCTCGGAGGAGCGATGACCTACGCGCTCAGCGCCTACCTGCAGGGACGGCTGGCGGCCATCGCCCCGGTCATCATGCAGGTCGGCTCCAATTTCGCGGCCGAATTCAAAAACGCAAAACCGCTTCCAGTCATGATCATTACCGGAACCGCCGATCCTCTCGTCTCCTCCAAGGGAAGGACAGACGGCGGTGCGCTTTCGATCGTTTCCGACGAGGCGAACATCGCCTACTGGAAGGTGCGGAATGGCATTTCCGGCCATCCAGCCGAGACCGCCCTGGACAATCCCGTGACTGAGGTCTTCAAAGGAGCTCCGACCCCTTCGCACATAATCAGATACAGCTGGAATAGCCCGGCCGGGAATGACATCATCTGGCTCAAGGTGGTGAACGGCGGACACTGGCTCCCGACCTACGCAGGGGGAAAAGCCATCGATGCTTCGAATATCAGCGGCTTCGACGGCAGCTATATGGGCAATCTGAACTGCGATTACGCGGCTGCCGAAGGAATCTATGAATTCCTGATGGCGCACAGGAGGAAGTAAATACCGAGGCATGGAAATAATCCTGGATACCCGCCTGTAGGGTTGAAGCGAAATTTGGGCGGCCTAATAGCCGCGTATGGTCCAGGAAAACAGCTTCACAATATTGGCTCTTTGAAAACCGCCGCCTACATCCGCGATGCCGTAAATGCAAAAGAAGGATGAGGCAAAAAGGGCAACAAGTAACAGGGAGATTATTGCCCACTGAATTTGTTTGTCATGCGAAGTCTTCTTCACAAGCCACACCGCAATACAGGCCACAAAATAGGCAAACAAAGCGTGGACCATAAACAACAGCAGCGCAATGATCGCGAACGCGGGTTTTCCGCCAACAGCCGGAATGACCAGCAGGAAGTATAGAGGAGGGGCAAATCCCATCATTACGATTCCGCAAAAAGGCAGGGGAGAAAACACTATAAGGAAAACTGACAGAATTGCTTTTTGACGGCTGAATGAAATGAGTCTTCTGAATCCCACGGGCATAATGTACCCCCCGCCATCGCGCTCAAAGGATCACGTCAACTGGCACCAGAGTCCTGGAAATCGAGCTCACCGACTTCGTGCGCATTTTATAGATATTTCTATCCTGATAGGCAAGAACGAATCTTGGGAAGGATAGTCGGCATTAGCTGCCATTCCGGACGCGAACCATCCCAGCCGGGCGCCCTGCAATCCGGCGCGCGGATTCCTGCAGCGCAGGGGCAGGCATATAAAACATGCGATAGGTCCAGCCATCCGGATGTGCTGCCTGCCCTGTGTGGGCTTCGTCCGGATTGGCCAAATTGATCGCGCCTTCGGAGGCGACGACATTTTCGCCGCGGTAAAAAAATCCCAGCGCGCCGTTTTCGATGACACCGACGGCAAAGCCTTCATGGGAATGACGGGCGAAACTCTGATGAATATATCTGGCGCGCATCAATTCCACCTGAGGCAGTTCAGGGAGTCGCCACATCCGGATATGTTCGAGTTCCTGCATGGATGTCTTCACACTATGTCCTAATTAAAATCAATAATTATGCCGATCTCACATTATGCACATTATGCAAGACTACGACGCTATCCGCAAACCGGATAGGCCAATCTTGCGGCTGAATTTCCAAAGACGCTGTAGAAATACGGATGCAGCGCTTTGTTGGGGTGTTGGATGGATTATGAACCGCAAAGAGTGGATGCCGCAGGAACGACTGCCGTTTTACTCCTTAGGATCGACTGCCAGAATACTACAACACACCATTGCATCCGGAAGTTCATAACAACGCTGTGATTTTGTTGTCTGCAATACGTTTGGATGATGAGGTTACATCATGAAAGAAGCACAAGCTCGGATTGGACGCAAGGCGGGATTGCCGATGCGCTTGGTATTGATCAGCGTATGTTTTGTCATCGCCGCCTGCAGACCGGAAGTCTTCGCCGGAGCTTTCGATCAACTGCAGTCGATGGCCGGCGGCGGTTCGGTTTACGTTCCTCCTGTCGGCGATCCTGTGTGCGTCAGCGGCTGTGATTCTTACAGCGGCGACGAAGAAGAGAGCAGCGGCAATGCCAACCCGCCTCCGAATCTGTTCGACCGGATCAGCCGGTGGCAGCAGCAGAGAACCGAAAAGCGGCGGCAGGAAGAACAGAAGAAGAAACAGGACGCTTTCTCTATCAATGAGCAGGGAAATCGAGCCTTCGAAAAAAGAGACTGGGACGCTTCCATCTCTTTATACAAACAGGCGCTCAGCAAATCGCCTGCAGATAAGGTGATCCAGGAAAATCTGCGCCGCGCCGAACAGGAGAAAAAGCGCACGGACGAACTGCAGAAAGAGCGTTCGGAGTACCGTAAAAAGATGGGAGCGCTCGTGGCTGTGTTGCCTGCTGCGAAGCCTTTAAGCAAAACGGCGGCGACGCCACGGCCTGTTGTGCCTCTTCCCGGTTTTTCACCGGAGCAATGGATGGAATATCTCGCAGCCCATGAGACGGTGGCTGTTCTTTATGCCAGACTCCACAAGGACGGCAAGCTGTCGGACGCCGACGCAGAGGCTTTTTATCAGGCCTTGCGCAAGCGCAACGAGTTGTGGGCCCTGTCCACAGAAAAGCCGCTCGCCGATGAGGAGAGAGACAAGCTTCTGATTCCTCTGCCGCGCGTGGTGAATAAAGCCCTCCTGGATTCTGTGCTGAATATGTTTCAGCCGGACGGGGCGGCTGCTTCCTCAGCTGCTCCTAAAGCAGCCGCGATGGACCGCCGTCTTGAACTGGATGCCAAATCAAAAACCAGTGATCCCATATCGACTGCCTTTGCTGCCGATTATTTCGCTGACAAGATTACGGATGTCCTGGAATCGGAAACCGGAGATGCCGTCGAAGCGGCCCACGGAGAGGCCATGAAGAACCGGTATGAAAGAATGCTTGCCGTAGGACGCATTGCGGTGAGCGGCGCCAGGGAAGGCGTTCCGGCTGCTGGCGCGGAAACAGCGGATCTGATCATCTCCATGATTCCCAAACCGACCGGCGCGCATGCCGAATTTGCGGTCGAGGGAGGGCGCATGTACTCGAAAGTGGCGTATCAAGCCCTCAACCGGTTCATGGTCGATGCGATGAATGCGACCGGGACCGCTTTCGATACGGAGGCATTCTGGAAGAATTTCAATGATGATCTGACGGCATCGCAGAAAGGGGTAAAGGCATGGATTCAATTCGGCGAATAAAACGAAGCAAAAACAGGAGCCTGATTGTCGCCCTTCTCGCTTGCCTGAGTATAGGGATTGTTTCTACGTCCAATGAGGCTTCCGGCCAGTCCGCGTCATCGCCGATTCCTGCTGCTTCCGTTGAATCAAAACCTGTTCCCAGTCCATTCAGTGAAGCGGCCTTCATGTTTCCCCGAGGCGCAAAAGTGGAATCCCGCTGGGTCCTTCCTCCGACCGAGAAGACCCGCATCGACGCTATCTTCAGCGTGAATAACGCTGGATCGCCTGTCCTTGCCTATGACGGAGAAACGAACGAATCGTACCTGCTTAATCCTGAAAAGAGTTACATGGTCGCGGTGAAGGCAGAAATTTCCGGCATGACACATCTGGCCGCAGGCGGGCTGGTGCTGGCAGCCGGCAATGATCTGATGCTGGTTGCCGAGCCCAAAGAAAAAAACACAAATAAAAAAGGCGTGCCTTATGCGGCGTTGCAGCCTTTGACGAAAATGCCTCTGCGCGCGATTGAGCTGTTGACCGGCGCCGGCACGACGGTTTTCTGCGCCGGCGTCGATGCGCGCAGCGGCCGTTATGCCGTCTACCGCCTTCGGTCTCTTAAAGGCGGCGGCCTCTTTGATATGGAATTAACCTACGAATCGGCTGAACCGCTCACCGCCATTGCAGGCGATGATGAAGCACTTTATGCCGCCAGAGGGCGCGACGTTATACGCTACGAGATCAAAGACGGCAGGGAATCCCCTTTCTATACCCATCCTTCTGCAACCGTCACGGGATTGGCCCTAACGCCTGCGGGAGTTGTCGTCAGCACCGGCAGGGAAATGGTGCTGGCCGGCAAATCCGGAGCGCTGGAGATCATGCGCTCCAAATCAACGCACCGCATTGCCATGAGCGGTAATACGCTTTTTGTTTTTTTCAATACTTCTATGGGAGTTCTGGCGCTCGATAATCTGGGGGATCTGCAGCGGTTCAACCTGGCGGTGAAACCGGGGGCGGCCGGTGAAGCGCCCTTGCCTCTGGCTGTTGCCGGCGTGCGCTTCTTCGAGAGCGATTCTCCGGAACACGTCCGGGAATTCGCCGAAAGTTTCAACCGCAAGGATGTACGGCGGATGATCGCCAGGATCGAATTTACTAAAACAGCTTCGAGTCTGGATAATAAGAACCATACCATCACGGTTTCCTGGTATGAACCGGTCGGCGGCAGGCTGGCGAGCCGGAATTATACGCTCAATCCGGGCAAAGATCTGGTATTGTCGGCATCGATTGGAGGAGAAGCGGAAGGCTATATGCCGCAATATCAATTTGAAGGGGATAAAGGGGGGACAACCTTCAGGTTTGGCAATGATGCTTTGGGAACCCGCTATCCCGGACGTTACCGTGTGGTGATTCAGGTAGACGGCATTCCCGCCGGCGAGGGTGCTTTTACCCTTACCGGCACGCCGAGCCCCTGGGAAACTATTTTCTACGACGATATTCCGACGCTTACCAGGCTGCTGGATGAAGGCCTCAGCCCTCAGAATAAATCTGATGCCGGGGAGCCTCTTCTGATTGGCGCCGTGCAGTACGGCTCCGTTCGGGCTGTCCAGCTTCTTTTGGATAGAGGCGCCGATCCGAATGCCGTCAATAAGGAAGGGCATACGCCGCTGGGAAAAACGGAGTATGCCGGCAACTGGCGGGCAAAAGCCGAATTGTTGATTCGCCGCGGCGCTAATGTGAATGCTCCTCGCTGGACCGGTGGTCCGCCGCTGGTATCCAGTTTCTCAAACGAATTTATCGTGTTTTTATTGAAAAACGGCGCCAACTACCGGTACGGCACGACCGGTTCAGGCAAGCAGAGCCTTCTCAGCGAGATGTATGAAAGCACCTGCACCGATGAGATCCTGACGCTTCTCCATCAAAGGGGGGCGAACTTCAATGAGATCGGTGATTCTTACGGCGGCTTCACCCCCCTCGGGAAAGCCATATTTCACGGGCACGAACGGTGTGCGCAGCTCCTCCTGGAAAAGGGAGCGTCCACTTTCCTGGCACAGCAGGAACCGAACCGTCCGCTGCGTTCCGCTTTATACGTGGCTTTGAACAGGCTTTATGAAGTCAAAGATTCCAGGGACAAGATTGCCTTAAGGCGCATTATCCGCCTCCTGCTGCAGAAGGGTGCAGCCTTGAGACCGGGAAAGAAACTGACGACGTCGGCTTATTTCAACATTCCCAAAGACAATTACACCAAAGAGATGGACGAATATGTGTCCATTATGTCAGGAGAAGGGCGAATCATGTTTATCGGCGAGAATTCGTCATTCTTTGAGCCGGAAGAATTGGCCAGGGTTCTTGAGCAGGATGATGCGGCGTTGGATGCGGCCAACGATTCCAAAGATCCGGCGATCAGGGAGATGGCGCTCAACACCTATCTCGGCAGAGTCCGTGAACTGGCCGCCAGAGCACGGGATGCCTACGATATCGGATTCAAAGTTCATGAACATTGCGAAAAAGCGTTCAAGCTGTCTGAAGCGAACTATCGTCCATCCCAGGTGGATGTTGCGCCGGAACTGTCTGCTTCTTCCGGTGGTCAGGGGAAACCGCAGATTGGCATCCGGCTTTTAAAGAGGGCTGATGGAGGCGCCTATATACAGGACGTGGTTCCGGGAAGCCCCGCCGAGCGCGCCGGACTGAAAACCGGCGATATCATCCTGGCCCTGGATACGCAGAAAATGAAAAATGCGGATGATATTCTCGCTACGAGTGCCAGGCTGACGCCCGGAATGCCGGTGCGTATGACCTTTCTGCGCGACGAACCGATGCGCATGCCCGAACTCCAGCTCTCCTGCGGTCTGGTGGAGACGGAGTATAAGGATTTATGGGGAAACGCTGAAATGAACCTCTCCCGCTGGCTAGCGGCGTATCCGAATGAGCCCGTTTCAAATGAAGTCCGCCAGCGGCTCCAGGGACTGACCGGAAGCGCCCGGAAATAATAAATGTGGGTAGCGAGGTTGAAAAAAAGCAGTATGAAAGAAGATCCATTCGCTGAAAAATATTGAATGCCGAATATCGAATGCAGAGAGCAGAACCGCAGAAGTCAGATTGTCACTTCGAAATTCTGCGGTTCTAAAAGAGGCGGGTATAGTCCTTCCGGCGTCGATTACTTCAATCGGTGGACAGCCTCCAGGGATTGAAGAAGTTCATCCTGTTGCTGTTTTAGAGTACGATGGCAACAGATTCCAGAAAGGGACAAGGTTCAGGTTGCGATAGCTTCGCTCAATCGATTCCCTTGTTCCCCAATCGCTCCATCCGATATCGGCCACTTCAACCATAATCAGGTGCCGCGGAATGCGCCCTAGCCGCCTCGAAAGCGACAGGGGCCTATTCTCGCCTATTTTCCTCCGCCGAAGTGGATCCTCGCTCCTGTCGGCGGCCAGGCGCAGCGGCCGGGGAAGGCCGCGGCCAGTTGGGCGTAGGAATTCACCCCGGTGCAGTGGCCGAGCAGGATCCTCTCGATCCCCATCTCGCGGAAGGCTTCGATCGTCGCCTGCATCCGCTGGTTCGATGCGCTGAGAAGATGGGTGCCGCCCATGATCGCGTAGATCTTCTCGGCCCCGGTGAGCTTCATGACATAGCGGACCGTGTTGACCACCCCCGCGTGGGCGCAGCCGAGGATGACGACGACGCCCTCCGGGACCCGGAAGAAGAGGGACTGGTCGTCCGGCACGAGGTCGGGAGTCTTCATGTCCGCGTCGAGGTAGATGAACCCGCCCACGCCGGTGTCCTCGAAGGCCGTCGTCCGCGGGACCTCGCCGGTGACCATCACGCCCTCGCGGACGAGCGCGGGCCCGGTCGTTTCGTGGAAGCCGCGGGACTTTCCCCGCAGGACATCGCGAGAGATGCCGTTCTCCTCCCGGACGACCCGTTCGCGGCCCTTGAAGTACCTCGGGGCGAAGGCACCCGGGTGGATGAACAGGTCGACGGGGCCGCTCGTCTCAAGCGCCTTTTCCAGTCCGCCGGTGTGGTCGAAGTGGCCGTGGCTGACGATGATGGCGTCGAGCCTAGTGAGGTCGACCTTCATGGCCCGGGCGTTCTCGAACAGGGTCCGGCCCCCGCCGGCATCGAAGAGGATCCGGTGCTTGCCGGTCTCGATGAGGAACGCGAGCCCCCACTCGCCTATGAGCGCCGGATCGCCGGCCATGTTCTCGACCAGAACGGCGACGTCCACGCCAGGGAGCACCGGCAGTGAGACTTGGGCCGGGGGCGAGATCTGGGGCGGCTCCTGTCCGGACACGATCGGCACAAGGAACAAGGCCAAAGCCGCAAGCGCATAAAGATGTTTCATGTCGATCCTCCTCTCCCTCCGTCGGGTCGGACGGATTGATCTCGTGATCAGCGATCACTATGGATAGGCGCCATAAGCTGCCTATGAACCAGGGATCCGGCCGTCGAGGTTCCTTAACAATTTCTGATATGTATGCCTGATGTAAA
>JAEAME010001183.1_pt1 | contig 19450 bp, 13 predicted proteins | sample 8958731 | NCBI WGS metagenome assembly JAEAME01 (sample SAMN16933194, study PRJNA681113) | bioreactor sludge metagenome | isolation source: anerobic bioreactor sludge (Control) | place: India:Bengaluru | collected 2018-10-24 | reverse complement strand
AAGTCAACAGAAAACTATATTTAGTTAACAATGCCAAATTTTCATGGAACAAAATCCAATCCGCTTCGTCAAAACAATTGCGTTCATGGGGACGAAAATTGGCTTCGACGGGGGTCGAGGGGTTATGGATAGCATACCGAGGTTCCTGGTTCCTCGTTAATCCGCTGGGAAAAAAAAATATAAACGCAGACAATTATGCGTATGCAATGGCTGCCTAATTAAGTAGCCCGCGCTGATTGAGTTCTGCCCGTCAGGCTCAGTCAGAGGCGTCGTTGATGATGGGATAGCTCTAGTTTTTGTCTGAGGAACGGGAGCGAAATTAAATCAGGCTGACTTTCCAGAAGCTTTGTCTGCTGTGCTTCGGAAAGCTCACATGAACAACAGTCTAAGTATGTAGAAGTCCGTAAAACCGGGCTCTCGGACGCGGGTTCGACTCCCGCCGTCTCCACAGTTCGATTTACGATTTTAGATTTTGGATTTTAGAATTTAATCAACGTTTGGGAATTTAAAACCTCCATAGGATTACAAACTTGTGGAGGTTTTTTATTTTGGTCAAATATCCAGTACCCGATATCCAGCAACCAGTATCCAGCATCCAGTATGGTCTCCCGATCACATTCATTATTTTTTGACAATCGAACTGGCAACGATATTCGCCACCTGACTTCTTAAAGAAATAATCGATCCTTTATCATCAGGATGAACTCGATTGGTCAAGAAAATCACGAAAGTTTCTGTCTCCGGATCGATCCAGATAGAAGTCCCGGTGTAGCCAGTATGCCCGAACGAACGATGGCCAAAAAGATCACCGCCGTTGGTCGAGTAATCCGAATCCAAATCCCATCCCAATCCTCGTCCGGAAAATTGAACATGAGGATAAATTTCAGTCATTCGTTCGACCGTTAATGGACTCAAAATTCGGACGCCGTTAAATTCACCTTTATTCAATAGCATCTGGGCAAAGATCGCCAGGTCATCGACCGTGGAGAAAAGCCCGGCATTGCCAGAAATTCCGGCTTGCAGGCGAGCCAATGGATCGTGCACAATGCCGATCAATGGCTGTCCATCAATTACTTCGGTGGGAACGCAAAGCTGATGAAATTGTTCCGGCGGATCATAAAAAGTATGGTTCATTTTTAACGGCTTGAAAATATGCTGACTTGAAAATTCCGCCACATTTTGCCCACTCACGTGATGAATAATAAAAGCCAGCGTGATGAAACCCAGGCAACTGTAATGAAAAGCCGTACCAGGCGGATCGCTTTTTTTTAGCAGTGCGATATGTTTGATAAGCGAATCCATGGGACAGGGATTGCCATATTTCAGTTCGACTTCATTGGCATTGGTGTAAGGCGGAAGGCCAGAGGTGTGTGTCAACAGATGCCAGAGGCGAGCATCTGCACCGGGATTCCCATTTTCATCTAAATAGGGAGCAAAGTCGGGCACAAAATCTTTCACCTTATCCCATAATCTTATTTTACCCTGCTCGACCAGAATCATCAAGGAAGTCGCCGTCGCCACCGGCTTGGTGATCGATGCCAGGTCAAAAATCATATCGATATTCATAGGGCGCTCTTCTGGAATCCATTGACATTTTCCAAAAGCTTCTCTCAGCACAATCTTGCCTTTGCGGGCAACGAGAAGAGTCGCGCCGGGTAACTCCTTGCGCTCAATCGCAGCGTTGATAAGCGCGCCAACCCGATTGAGATGAGAGGCAGACATGCTTACATTCTCTGCTTTTGTCATTGGAAATGGCTGAGCAATAAATTGAAACACACTTAAAAACAATAGTAAACCAGCGCAGCTTAAAATTGCAAAAACTCTTTTCATAATCTCCTCTTTGATTTTCTTTAGAAAGGGCTTTTAGTTCTATTTCGATAAATCAGGTCAAATAATAAAAAATGATCGATTAAATGTCAAGAGAAATTTCCAAAAACGTCTTGCTTATTAAAATTTTTTTTTATATTTTGGATTCGCCATATTTTGTAAGTGCAAGTTGCTAAAAGACAATTTGATTTATGAATTTCATCGATAAGTTGTACTCTTAAAATTAAAATAGTGGAATATCCGGAATCTGTTATTCTCTGGTCGGCAGCATTCTAATATTTCACGATTCCATTATTCCAAATTTATTAACCGTTATGATTTTGATACTGATTGCGCTGTTTCTGACTGTTCTCTATTTTAGCTTGATCCTGACATTGCGAATCGGATTGAGCAAACTGGATGATGGTGCTGAAAGGACGCTGGTTCCGATTAGCATCATCATTGCTATGAAAAATGAAATGCATAACGTCCGATCCTGTCTGGATGCCTTAATTAATCAGACTTACCCGAAGAACCTATTGGAAATCATTATTGCGGACGATGGCTCGACCGATGAGACCCCCGTCATTTTAGCTGAATATCAAAAAAAATATTCATTTTTAAAAGTGATTCCAATCGCGTCCAATTCGCAAAGGCGGGGCAGCAAAAAATATGCACTGAGCCAGGCGATTAATCAAAGCAATGCTGAAATTTTGCTGTTCACCGATGCGGATTGCATTCCACCACCAGATTGGGTGTATGCGATGACGTCCTATTTTTCGTCCGATGTCGGTCTTGTCGCTGGATTCTCTCCTTTATTCGATCCGACGAAATCAGTATTTGGAAAGCTGCTGTTCTTTGATAGTTTGATGAATGGCGCAGTCGCGGCGGGAAGCATCGGCTGGAGTGGCGCTGTAACATGCACTGGCCGCAATATGGCTTATCGCCGAGAAGTTTATGATCAGGTGAATGGCTTTACAGAAATCATGCCCAGCATTTCTGGCGATGATGACTTATTTCTCCAGTTGGTTCATAAAAAAACGGACTGGAAAATTCGGTTCGCCAACGATCAAGATGCTATCGTTCCGAGCTATCAATCAAAAAGCCTCAGCGAATTTTTTCGACAAAAAAGACGTCATCTTTCAGCCGGGAAATTTTATAATATCAAATGGCAGATAGCTTATTTGCTGTTTCATTTATCGTTTCTTTTTCTTTACCTGTTTTTTCTCTTTTCGATAATTACCGGACAAAATATATTTTTAGCGACGCTGCTGCTCTTAGCTAAATTTTTGAGTGATGCGCTGTTGATCATTGCCGCCAGCAAAAATTTTAATGTTCGACCTCAAATGAAATATTTTTTCTGGTGGGAAATTTTCTTTGTGTTATATCATTTGATAATTGCTCCTTTCTCGTGGTTGGGAAAAATTCCTTGGAAATAGGTGATCTCGCCGATCGATGGACTGGCGGCGCATAAATGCCCCACACTCAAATTTTAATGAGAAATCTAACAAATGGGAAGCAAAGAATTCGACATCCTTAATAGCCCCCTGGTTGGCACGAATCTGATTGAAGCCAGCGCGGGCACGGGAAAAACCTACACCATTTCTGGATTATTTCTTCGGCTGGTGATCGAGAAAGGCGTTACAGTCGATCAAATTCTGGTTGTGACTTTTACCGAGGCGGCCACAGAGGAGCTGCGGGACCGCATCCGTAGGGCATTGCGCCAGGCTGAAATGGCACTTTCCGGCAAAAAAAGTAATGAAGATTTTTTTGAAAATTTAGCTAAAAAATATGCCTCGACAAAACAAGCGTTGCCTCTGCTCCATGATGCGATTCGCGATTTCGACCAGGCTGCGATTTTTACCATTCATGGCTTTTGTAAAAGAATGCTGGATGAAAACGCCTTCGAGAGCGGTAATTTATTCGATACCGAGTTGGTGACCGAATCGGATAATTTGAAAAAAGAAATCGTTCAGGATTTCTGGCGAAAAAATATTTACCATGATTCCCCGCTGTTTGTGAATTTTGCGCTGGCCAATAAATTTACTCCTGATCATCTTCTCAAGCTGGTCGGCAATCGAATCATGCACCCCGAATTCAAAATAATTCCAGAGGTTGAAATTCAAGATTTGATTGAGGAAGGAATTGGGAAATCAGGTAATTGGGTAATTGGGATAGAAGAACAGGAATTTAAACAGAGTTTTTTAGAGATCAGATCGGCATGGCAATCGACAAAAGGCGAAGTAGAAAGTATCCTTTTGAACGATGAAAATTTAAATCGGAATCGATATCAGAAAGATAGTATTCCGAGCTGGATCGATTTGATGGATGGGTGGCTGGCATCGAATGGGAATGATCCCATCCTGTTTGATAAATTTGAAAAGTTTACTTCGAGTGCAATTAAGGGCGCTACTAAAAAGAATTGTCCAGTTCCTCAACATCAATTTTTTGAACTCTGTGAAAATTTTAAAAAAAAACAGGAGCAGTTAATCAAAATATTTAGCCAACGCCTGCTCACGCTAAAGGTTAAATTGTTTGATTATGTACAAAAGGAGTTTGATCGAAGAAAATCGGAAAAAAACATCCAATCATTTGATGATCTTTTGCTGAAGCTTTATCATGCGCTTCAATCGCTCGGCGGCAATGATCTTGCTGATGCGATTCGGAAAAAATTTAAAGCCGCATTGATCGATGAATTTCAGGATACCGACCCGATTCAATATGCCATCTTTAAAGATATTTTTAATCACGAGAATAGCATTCTATTTTTGATTGGCGATCCGAAGCAGGCCATCTACGCCTTTCGTGGCGCCGATATCTTCGCCTACATGAATGCCGCCAAATACGTCACAGCCCGATACACGCTGAATCGGAACTGGCGTTCAGAGCCGGGATTGATAACTGCCATCAACACGATTTTTAGCAATGCCCAATTGCCGTTTATTTTCGATGAAATTCCATTCGATTCGGTCCGGGCGGCTGATATAAAGGAACGGAAATTTTTAAAGCTCAATCATCTTATGGAGCCGCCGTTCCAATTATGGATGCTGGATACCGGTAAATCGGCTGAAGCTGATAAATCAATTTCTAAAATAGAAGCGCGCGGGATAATTTATAAAGCCGTGGCTGCGGAAATCTCCCGGCTATTAAATATAAGCAAAGCCGGGAACGCCTTTATTGGAGAGCGGCTGCTCAAAGAGCAGGATATCGCCGTGCTGGTGAGACGCAACAGCGAAGCGATTATGATGCAGCGCGCCTTGTTTGAGTTGAATATTTCCAGCGTTCTTTTCAGCACCAATAACCTGTTTGATTCAAGAGAAGCCATGGAGGTTCAGCGGATTCTAACAGCGATTGTGGAGCCAAATAATGATGGGCTACTCAAAGCTGCCTTATCAACTGATCTGTTAGGTCTGACTGGCGAAGCGATAGATCGTTTGATGGAAAATGATTCGGACTGGGAAAACTGGCTGGTTCGATTTAGAAATTACCACGATGTCTGGAATCGACGCGGCTTTTTTCAAATGTTTCGGCTCATTCTTTCAGAACAAAAAGTCTTGCCGCGACTCATGACATTTCCGGATGGGGAGCGGCGCTGCACCAATGTCCTACACCTGGCAGAAGTACTGCAACAGCTTGTCATGGAGAAGAAGCCTGGCATGACCGAGCTGCTGAAATGGTTGGCTGAACAGCGAGATGCCCGCACGCCACGATTAGAAGAACATCAATTACGACTGGAGAGCGATGAAAAGGCGGTCAAGCTGGTGACCGTCCATAAGAGCAAAGGGCTGGAATACGCCATTGTTTTTTGCCCGTTTACCTGGGATGGCTCGAAAATCAAAAGCTCCGCAGATCATCTGATATTTCATGATGAAGCGAGCGATCGAACTCTGACGCTCGATTTGGGTTCTGAAAATTCGGACAGCAATCGAATTCAGGCTGCGCGGGAGTTGCTGGCTGAAAACCTGCGGCTGCTGTACGTGGCGTTGACCCGTGCGCGGCATTGCTGCTATCTGGTCTGGGGTCGATTGCATGAGGCGGAAAGCTCGGCCCCGGCTTATCTGCTTCATCAACCTGAAACCATTGATAGTGGCTCGCTCATCGAGGCAACCTGTGCCAGATTCAAAACAATGAATGATCCAGCCATCTTTCAGGAATTGAAAATAATAGCTGATCGAGCCGATCAAAATATCTCGCTGTCCCGAATGGAGATACAGCCCGGGCAAAAATATCAGCCCGATTGGGGAAGCGAGCCGACGCTTCATCAACATCCCTTTCGCGGCGCGATTGATTCAAGCTGGCGGATTTCGAGCTACTCATCTTTGATTTCGAGACAATCGTACGCCGCTGAGCTGGCCGATTATGATTCTACGTTTGAAACAATGAAGGCAGGCGTGATCGGTATCGCTGAAGTTGAGCCTATAAAAAATGTTTCTAGCATTCTTTCATTTCCAAAAGGCAATAAAGCGGGCATCTTTTTTCATAAGATATTTGAATTCATCAACTTTCAAGAGCCGGATTCTACCGCCAGAGCAGAAATTGTAGAAAATAGATTGAATGAGTTCGGCTTTGAGCAGCATTGGCAACCAGCCATTATGGAAATGATCCAAAAAGTTTTATCCCTGCCGCTCGATCCGGCGCAAGCTGATTTGACGCTATCGAAAATTTCCCATCAACAGCGATTGAATGAATTAGAGTTTTATTTTCCGTTGAAAACCATTTCGCCTCATCAATTAAAAAAGATTTTCAGTCGCCATGCTGGATTCAATGTTTCGCAGCAATTGCCAGTGCAAATAGAACGGTTGAGTTTCGCCCCGCTTCGAGGATATATGAAAGGATTTATCGACTTGGTTTTTGAATTCGACCAGCGTTTTTATTTGATCGATTGGAAATCCAATTTCCTGGGTGAACGAATTACTGACTATGGGCCAGACCAGTTAAAGGCGGTTATTGAAAAAGATTTTTACTTCCTGCAATATCATATTTACACAACTGCATTGCATCAATATTTAAAATCACGGATACGAAGTTATAGCTACGATAGAAATTTTGGTGGCGTTTGCTATATATTTTTGCGCGGGATCGATCCAGCCAGCGGGCCAGATTTTGGCATTTTTCGAGACCGACCTTCGCCAGCTTTGATCGAGGAATTAACTGATCAATTGATTGAGAAAATTTAAGATTTTTCAACGAAAGAAATGGAAAAGCAATTTATTAAAGCCGTACAAAAAAGCGGCAGATTTTCTAACCTGGATATTCATTTTGCCAGCTTCATTGATAGGCTGGATGGCAGGAATATTCCTGAAATCTATTTAGCTGCGGCATTGGTTTCCAGTTCCCGAAGCCAGGGTCATATTTGCCTGGATTTGAAGTCGGTCGCTGGAAAATATCTATTTGACGACGGAGATGGAAATCCGATCATCAGCCCAGATTTATCCGATTGGCTGGAAAAGCTACATAAGAGTTCGGTCATTGGAAAACCCGGTGAATTTAAACCTCTGATTCTTGACGATGATTCAAAGCTTTATCTTTATCGTTATTGGGATTATCAGGATAAGCTGGCAAATTTTATCAAAGATCGAATTGAGATTGAGCAGACAAAGCATAATCTTGAATTAATCAATAAGCGGCTTGATCAGTTTTTTTCTCCCACGCGCAACGATGAAATTGATTGGCAGCGGATTGCGGCATTTAATTCACTGCAAAAAAAATTCAGTATTATTTCCGGGGGACCGGGCACTGGCAAGACGACGACGATAACAAAGATCATGGCATTTCTGCTGGAACAAAGTGAAGGAAATCCCCCCACAATTGCACTGGCAGCCCCGACCGGCAAAGCTGCTGCCCGATTACAAGAGGCGATCAAAAACACTAAAAGCAAATTAAATTGCAGCGATCATATTAAGGAATTAATTCCTGAGGAGGCTTCCACCATTCATCGATTGCTGGGAACGATTCCCAATTCGCCTTATTTTCGATTCAACGCCCAAAATCCGCTCCCAGTTGATATGATGATTGTGGACGAAGCTTCGATGGTCGATCTGGCGCTCATGTCCAAATTGGTTCAGGCATTGAATCCGAAATGCCGATTGATTTTAGTGGGCGATAAAGATCAATTGGCTTCGGTCGAAGCTGGGGCAGTGTTGGGCGATATTTGCGACACCGGCAATGAACATCATTATTCAAACCCGTTCTGTCGCCACGTGCACGAGCTGACTGGTTTTGATTTAGCCAATCCCTTGGAAAAAGACTCCGAGCCCGGAATTCAGGATTGCATCATTCAATTGCAAAAAAATTATCGGTTCAGCAGCGATAGCGCTATTGGCGCTGCCAGCCGATCCGTCAATGCTGGCGACGGCGATGGCGCGCTCGCTATTTTGAAGGATGAAAATTTTCCAGATGCGAAATGGATTCCGTTGCCGCCGGCTCATGCGCTGTCACATCAGATGAAGAATTCGATCATTCATGGCTTCAAGGATTACCTCACAGCCCGCGATCCAATCGAAGCATTTCAGCGATTCGAGCAATTCCGGATTTTATGCGCGCTGCGGGAAGGACCCTATGGACTTTCATCAATAAATCCTATGGCTGAAAATTTTTTAAAAGAAGAAAATTTAATTAATCCCGATCAGCCATGGTACCACGGTCGCCCCATTATGATTACGAGCAATGACTATCAGCTCGATTTATTCAATGGCGATGTCGGCCTCGCGCTGAAAGACAGCGAATCTGCTGATGAAATTCGGGTATTTTTTATCAGCGCCGATAACACGATTCGAAAATTTCATCCCTTGCGTTTGCCCGCTCACGAGACCGTGTTCGCCATGACGGTTCATAAAAGCCAGGGCTCCGAGTTCGATCACGTGCTATTATTACTTCCCGACCGCGACTCGCCCGTGTTAACAAGGGAATTGATTTACACTGGCATCACCCGCGCCAGAAAAAAGGTCGAGGTCTGGGGCGTCGAGCCAATTTTTAAAAATGCGGTTTCCCGTCGGATTGAAAGAACGTCAGGGCTAAGGGATGCTTTGTGGGGAAAGGCTTGTTGATTGACAATTAAACTTAGAAAGGATTGAATTATGAAATATCGTTTTTTAATTTTATTTATAGCCATACTCGCTTTAATCACATTTTCCTGCACTCAAAAAATCTATCGAACCGCGTATCCCACGCTCAGCGATGGCAGATATGATTCTGAATTTCCCTATAAAAATTGCTCCAAAGAGTTGCAGGAAATCAGCGAAGCTGTGACCAAAGTCTTTTGCAATACCTTTTATGAAAATTATTATTTTTCGCCAGACCGAAAAATCGTTCTAAAAGACATAAATAAAGAATTATTAGCGATAGCAGATAAAATATCCGATGTTAAAAATACAGTGTCTGGCACGGCTACGGTTATCCATTTTCAAAATAGTCGAATCGCCCTGTTAACTTGCGCGCATATTATCATCAAACCTGATACAATAATAAATTTTGTCAGCCTGGAAAATAACCCAAACGAAAAATTTATTCAAACCATTGCGTTCAAACAAAAGCAGGAAATTTTGGTTTACGGCATGCCGGAAGACGGCGTGTTTGAGGTGCTGCTAATCGATGATGAAAATGATATCGCTATTCTGAACAAGGAATTAAAAGGCGCCACTGTATCTCGAATTCCAGCATTAAAATATCCGTTCGGGAAAGCCCGGGACCTGGAATGGGGTTCGTTTGTTTACGCCATTGGCTACCCGATGGGCTATAAGGTGATCACCAAAGGCATCGTGAGCCAGCCGGATCGGGATAGAAAAGGCGGCTTTCTGATCGATTCATTTTTTAATCCCGGGCTCAGCGGCGGAATCTTGTTGGCAGTGAGGGATGGCGTACCCAATTTTGAATTGGTGGGAATCACCACTTCGGCGGCGGCAGAAACGGAAACCATTCTGACGCCAGAAAAAAATAAAAGCTATGATGAAACCGTTCCATACGACGGGAAGATCTATGTCAATACCAAGAAAAATATCAACTATGGGATTACCAAAGCGATTTCAGCCGAGGCGATTTTGAGCTTGATCCGAGAGAATCAGGATTTCCTTTTGAAAAATGGGTATGATTTTAAAGATTTGTTGGATTAAAAAGATAAAATAGAAAAATATGCTTTTGTAAACTGATAAATAGCAACAATGAAATTTTCTATTATTATCAAATTTTATGTTGAATTTCAGAGAATATTTTATTATATTTTAGTCGCTCTGCAAGAACAATTTGCGTCCCTTAATGCAAAAATTAAATATGCAATTTATATTAAAATGAAATTTGATAATCAGGATTAATTCTAATGGATATCTGTATTGAATGTGGAACCAAAGTTCCAGATAATCTATCGAACTGTCCGACATGTGATAAGTTTATTGGATATCCAAATGTAAGAACTGCAGAAAGGAGAAGTAACACCAATGCGCTTGAAGCCAGATATGATAAAGCATGGGAGAGAGCAAAATTAGATGGAAACGTAACTAATCTGAAAAGCTTTGAAGCTGCCATGCACAAAACTTGTGTAGTAATGAATGTATATATTGATTTTCTTTGTCATTTTCTTACATCGGAAAAAGAGCTTTATTCAACATATAATCTGCAAGTAAGAGGAAAAATAAGAAAACCTGCTATCGAAAAAAATGATAAGCATCGACGCACCATAGATGCTATGTTATTTGGTGGATACGGCGAAGAAATAAGATATGCTGCATTATCACTGGATGGTATTGGACCATGCTCGTATGGTCCCTATTCAATGCAACTAAGAGATATTGCAATACGTAAAAGAGCCAGTTTGTTAGAAAACAACTCGTTTCATTTTGTTAAAAAGCTCGATATTCGCCCTGGTGATGAGTTCCCTCATGGATATAGATCAACGTGGAATGACAGGCATAAGCTTGCAGTTGCTAAATTAGCGGATAAAATAAATTCGAAAACCGCAAAAGATGATTTTGCTAAGATATTATTATTTAGTGAAGGGGATTTTAATACCGACGAATTCATCGAAGTCCATATATATGGTAGCTTTGATAATAATGCAATAGAGTCGGTCAAAGGAAGTTCAAAATTAAAAAATAAATCTGAAAAGGCACTTCTTGCTATTGTGAAGGATCATCTGAAAAAGAAAAATAAAAAATGGTTTGAGATATGATAGAGGAAGTTTTTATTTCTGGACAATTAGGCAAAGCTTATTATAAAGAAAATGAATTATTTTTTTCTTTAGATGCCAAAGAAAAAAGACAACCTAAAGAATGTCGCATTGGAGAAGTCTTTTCTGTTTTAAAAAGTGGATTCGAGTTCGAAGTTACCCAAGACAAGTACATTAACACTGATCAAATTCAAAGTGCTCTCACTGCCAGTCATTTAGCTCATCGCGCACTTACTTTAACAATAGGGGGACTAGACAGCGAATTAAGCGATGATACTCGCTTATTATCGATTGAAGCAGCAGAAGAATTGTTAAGTGATGATTATATTAATAAGTTTGTGAAGAGAAGATTATTGGCATTTCCATTACCTAACCAGGCTGATGTCAATGGAGCGATTTCCTTTTCAAATCAAACTAAAGCTAAAACAGTCCATTCTATTTTTGATAAAGTTGCCAAGGCTCAAAGTTACATTAAAAAGATTGCAGACATTTCTAACGAGGTCATGTTAAAATTTTTTGATACTGAGGAAGAAAGAGAAAATGCTATAAAAATATTGATAGGGATCGGATTCTTTGGCGATGTGATTTCTTCGATTGCTTTTGAAGATGCGGAAAAATTGGATTCTTTAATTATAAGCTATGGATTGAATTCTGAATTAAAAAAGAAGTTGAATAAAGGAACTCAAATATTAAATCAAATAAAGAAACGTATATCATCAGAGATCGCTCCCGAAGCAGAAAAAATTCGTTATGCTAAAGATGAAAATAAACACAAGCCAGCCAGAAAGAAAAGTCCAGCTATTGATAGAATATATGAATTAATAACTACTTTTGAAAAAGAAGAGAAGAAAAGAAAAGAAAAGTCAAGCTCTATCGAGATCAAAGACCGAATTGATAAACAAATTGATGCTATAAAATCTTCAATTTGCAAAGGAAGATTACATCAAGCCAGCAAATATATTTATGAGCTTGTTAAATTCAACTTAACCTTTAGCAATAAAGAACAAGTGGCAAAAACGCTCTGCAACATATCAAAAACAGCTATGGACTATAATAAAATTGACTTCGCAGAACAACTCATTAAATACTCTTACTTATTGGGAGTGTACGACGCTGTTATATGGTGTGCTCATGCAGAGTTGTATAAATTGAAAGCTCAATTGGATCAGGCGCTGGTTCTATATAATGAGACGATAGATCGTTTTCCTGACGATGTGGTGGCGCAAACGGGCAAGGCCGAGGTACTCAAAGCCAAAGGATGCAAGGCCGAGGTACTCAAAGCCAAAGGATTATTCGATGAAGCATTGAGGTTGTACAATGAAATTATTGAACGGTTTCCAGACAATGTTGTGGCGCGAAATGGTAAGTGTAGTTTGCTGATTTTATTAGACAGAGCTGAGGAAGCAAGATCAATTTTATTGTTAGACCATCCAATTTCACATCAGGATTGGATAGGGTACCACATTATTGCAATGTCTTATTTGAAAGAAGGAGATTTTGATGCGGCAATAAAAAGATTTAAATATGGCCTTAAGAAAAACCCCTGGTTTGACCAAAAAGAATATTTTTCAACTGCATTGGCCTTAGCTAAAATTAAAGCGAAAGAATTTGCCGAAGCAGAGAAAGTTTTATTAGACAATCTATTCAGTCAAAATATCATTCAAACTCAATGTCGTTTGCTTTTATTAACTCATGCTCGGGCAGGAATGGATAAAAGTTTTGAAGCATCAAATACTCTTGCACTTTTAAAAGAAGCAGAAAATCCACGCATTCTTTCTCTTAAGGATTGTTTAACAAAGCGTTTTGAGTTAGGGGGAGAGTCTATCCAAAGGTATTCGAAAAGTGAATTAGCCTATTTAGACCGAAAGATAGAAGAAGAAGAATTTTTCTTTGCGCTGGCAGCCTAATCTTATTTTTTAAAAATTACTTTATAATGATTATAGTAAATCTTTCTGTCTCTTTATGTCTAATACTAAACTTCTGTTGTATTAATTTTTCAATTTTAGAGATATCACAAAGACAATCCTAAAAGTCCTCTTCCTCGCCGATACTCACCTCGGTTTCGATCTGCCCCTGCGACCCAGAATTCAGCGCCGTCGCCGGGGGGATGATTTCTTCAAAAATTATTATCTGGCGCTCCAGCCAGCTTTTGAAAAACAAGTCGATCTGGTCATCCACGGCGGCGATCTGTTCTTTCGCAGTCGGGTTCATCCGAAAATTGTGAATGATGCCTTCGCCCCATTGCTAAAAATTGCCGATCATGGCATTCCAGTTTACCTTGTACCAGGTAATCATGAGCGATCCAATATCCCGCAGTCGCTATTAGAAACGCATCCATTGATTCATATCTTTGATAAGCCCCGGACTTTTTATTTTACAAAAGAAAATGTGACGCTGGCGCTAGCGGGATTTCCTTATTATAAAAGTGGAATTAGAAAAGATTTTAAAAAAGTTTTAGCGCAAACCGGGTATCAAAAAGAGCCGGCTGATATTCGATTGCTTTGCTTGCACCACATCGTGGAAGGGGCGCAGGTGGGCATTCAAAATTATACCTTCCGATCGGGTGAGGATGTCATTCAAGGGAGGGATATTCCATCAGATTTTCTGGCGATTTTATCGGGACACATCCATCGCTGGCAGACGCTGACTAAAGATTTAGCTGGACGATCCCTGGGATCGCCAGTCATATATCCCGGGGCAATCGAGCGAACTTCCTTTGTGGAACGAGCCGAGCCGAAAGGCTATTTTATCATCGAAGCTGGCCTGGTTCAAAATACCAATTCACCCGAAATTAAATGGACTTTTCATGAATTACCCACTCGACCGATGTCCGTTATCGATATAAATTTAAATGGCACGTCATCTCAAAATCTGATCCCAGCCATCGGGGAGAAAATCGCTGATTTGGATCCGCATAGTATTGTTCAATTGAGATTTCATAATTGGCATTTCGAAGATGACAATTTTCCGATAAATTTAAGCCAATTAAGATCGATTGCGCCAGCGACGATGAATATTGAGATTTCAACTTTATAGATTAAGCCGAAAGTCATTGACCGGTCACTGTGAGTGACCGGTCAAGTAAATTATCCATCGAAAGGAATTAAAATGACCAGCAGAGAAATTGTTAATCGCACCATCCGTTTTCAGGGCGCGCCGCGCCTGCCGTTTGATTTTTCAGAAAAATTTGGTTCGGATTTTTATTGGATCAATATATCGCCGTCGCCCGACGATCGCCCCAAAAAAGGCGCGGATGAATGGGGCGCGGTCTGGGACAATATTGGCGCCATGAGCCTCGGTGAAGTCAAAGATTTTCCATTGAAAGACTGGAATGATTTCGATAAACTGACTATTCCCGACGTCAACGAGCCGAGGCGATGGAGGCATCTTGAAAATATTCGGGAACAAGCGGGCGATAAATTCATCCTTGCCGCCGGAACCACGCTGTATGAAAGAGTTCATTTCCTTCGAGGGCTGGAAAATACCTGGCTGGATATTTATGATCATCCGGACAAGCTGGGAAGCCTGATCGATATTTTGGTGGAGATGGGTATTTCCGCTATTGAAAAATTTGCTGAATTAGGTGCAGACGGCTATATTTTTCCGGATGACTGGGGGCTGCAAAACCGATTGATGATCGCTCCAGAAAAATGGCGCGAAATCTGGAAACCACGCTATGCTCGAATTTTTCAAGCTGCACACCAGGCAGGAATGTTAACCTTCCTGCATTCCTGCGGTTTCATCACTGACATTCTCGACGATCTGATTGAAATTGGTCTGGATGTTATTCAAATGGATCAGCAGGAAAATATGGGATTGGAATTATTGGGCGAGCGATTTGGTGGACGCATCACCTTCTTTTGCCCTGTGGATATTCAGAACACGATGGTCTATGGCTCGCTGGATGATATTCGCGGATATTGCCGCAAGTTGGTGAAATTGCTCGGCAGACTGAAAGGTGGTTTTATTCCGAAATGGTATTCCGATCCTATTGGAGCCGGTCATCGTCAGGAGGCAATTGATGTGATGTGCGAGGAATTTTTGAGCATGAATGATGCTCGCTAAAGGTTTTTTCTGATGCAATTTCCGAATCAATCCGATCTGGTGTTGCTCAGTCGATTTAAAAGTGCTTGATTTATTGGCTAGTTTTGGCTATATTGAAATGGTTCTTCGATTATTGCTGAAATCAGATTATAAAGATTTTCATGTTAAAATTGAGTAGCTAAACTAATGTTCAAGGAGGCGACATGAAACCGATTAGGTCTAAACCAAAATTTTGTACGGTATTTGCTTGTCTGGTATTAATTACTTTGCTTCTTGAAGTTTTTACTTTTGGCGGATGTGAAAGGGTGGATAAAATGAAAGCAAAACATGAACTTTCAGCGGTTCAACTCGACGTGAATCAGGTCATCGCCGATCTAACGAAAAAATTTGGCGAGCAACACGCGGAACGAATCAACCAGGGAGTGAATCAGGTCGCCAATTTGTGGACGAAAGCCGATGGCTCGCCTGAGGAATTGGCTCAGTTCTGTGAGGAACAATTCATTACTGACTCTCAAATTTTATCCCAGACCTTTCAGCGGTACGAAAAAAATCTGGAGCAAATCTATGGTTTAAATACGAGGATGCAGTTGGTTCTGCAGGAGCCGGTCGATGTAGAAATAGGCTCTATCTTGCCAGCCGATATGTTATTTGCTAATTTCAATCCCTTCGCTCACCTCAATGATGATTTTTTCAAAACCAAACTTGCATTTACGGCGTTATTGAATTTCCCGTTTTATACGCTCGAAGAGCGGCTTCAATTTGGACCCCAATGGACTCGTGAGCAATGGGCGCAAGCCCGATTGGCGCAGCGATTTGCCAAGCGAATTCCAGCGGAAATTAATCAGAAAATTTCACAAGCATTTGTCGCTGCAGATCATTATATCAGCAATTACAATATCCACCTGCATCATCTCATCACGCCTGAAGGGGCGCGGCTGTTTCCCGATGGCTTGAAATTGATCAGTCATTGGGGAATCCGGGATGAGCTGAAAGCCCAGTACGCGAATCCCGATGGATTACGACGACAAAAGATGATCCAGCAGGTGATGGAGCACATCATTCGACAGGACATTCCTGCAGTTGCGGTTGATAATCCCAAGGTCGATTGGGACCCTTTGAATAATACGGTGAAAGCGATTCAAGGTGATCAGTCAACTATCACCAGTAGCCCGGAACCAAACACTCGCTATACGCATCTCCTGAACATTTTTCAATCCGTACGATTAGCTGATCCGTATTATCCAAACTTGCCGACTTTTATTGATCGAAAATTCCAGGAGGAACGCGAAATAACGGAACAAGAATTTGAAGCGCTTTTAATTTCCGTGCTTTCCAATCCAGTGGCAAAAGAGGTGGCGACATTAATTGAAAAAAGGCTGGGACGAAAATTAGAGCCATTCGATATTTGGTACAATGGTTTTAAACCGCGGGGCATTTATGATGAAACGTTTCTCGATTCGATAGTGCTCAATCGTTATCCCGATGCGGCAGCTTTTCAAAAGGATCTGCCTGCTATTTTGAGAAATATCGGATTCTCAACAGAAAAAGCGGAGTTCCTCAGCACGAAAATCATCGTTGATCCAGCGCGTGGCTCTGGAGGCGCCTGGGGTGCTGGAATGCGGGAAGATAATGCCCATCTTCGCACGCGCATAACCGCAAAGGGAATGAATTACAAAGGATTTAATATCGCCGTCCATGAATTAGGACATAATGTAGAGCAGGTGTTTTCGCTGAATGAAGTTGATCATACTTTATTGCAGGGCGTTCCCAACACCGCTTTTACTGAAGCTTTCGCTTTCGTTTTTCAATCACGGGATTTGCCAATTTTAGGTCTTAAAAAAGAAGATCCACAGGCAGAGCAATTGAATGCGCTGGATACATACTGGTCAACTTTCGAAATCGCTGGTGTGGGACTGATCGATATTTATACCTGGCACTGGATGTATGATCATCCGACGGCTTCTCCGGCGCAGTTGAATGAAGCGATGCAAACCATTGCCAAAGAGGTCTGGAATAAATATTACGCGCCGGTGCTGGGCATGAACGATCAAATTTTGCTGGCAATTTATTCGCACATTATCGATGCCGGGCTTTATCTCCCGGATTATCCATTGGGTCACATAATTTCATTTCAGATTGAGCAGTATCTAAAAGATAAAAATCTGGCGACCGAAATGGAGCGGATGTGCAAACTTGGCGCTATTACGCCAGATGGCTGGATGAAAGCCGCAGTCGGGAATCCGATTTCAACAGAGCCATTGATCAAGGCGGCTGAAACAGCGATTAAAGCGATGATGTAATCTTTGTTGCGGATAGAGTTGATGAATTTATGACTAAAATGGAGGATCAATTATGGCTGGTTTTGAAGGCATCAAATGGGCAAAGTTGCAGATGCGGTACATTCTCAAAGATAAATCTTTTGATACCATGGGTGCTGATGGCAAAGTCTTTGCCGTGTCACGCTCGATTCATTATGGCCTATTTTTGGCGTTTGAGGGAATTCGTTTTTTTTGTAAAAAGAATGCACGTGGTAAATTTGAAATCATCTTTTTGAATTGGGATAAAAATTTAGTACGATTTCAAAAAGGCATTGCCTTTAATTTGAGTGAACAGCAACAAGCGATGGTGCCCACGATTGACGAGATCGCAGCGGTATTTCTGCGCTATTTTCGAGAACCAGCGATGGCTGAGTTTCTGGAAGAGATGGCAAACTTAAAAGCCCAGGGATATTTGCGGCCGTTTACGATTGATGAAGATCAGTCCATTGGTGTGACTTTCCCCGGCAATCCATCGATTCGCGCCGTTGCCAGTCGTTACGATCGTTATTTGGGCGAGCCGTTTAGCGGCGTCGTAGCGCCGAATCTTGTGCGAGCTTGCAGTGTAAATGAAACAGGCTGTTTAAAATTAGGAATCAATTACTTGATGAGTGTCAAAGCCGTCGATGCGGCGAAGAAAATTTTATCCGAAGCTGGCTCAGCATTGTTTCTCGATGATCACCCTTTCGATCCTATTGAATCCCGAAAAATCACCGAATGGGATTCGTCTTGCTGCTTGTTTGCATTGCGGGATGGAACGGTCATCAAAATTCCCGAAAGCAATTTAATTTTGCCATCGGTTACGATCCAAGGCATTTGCGCCATTCTCAGGCAGATGGGAGTCGCCGTGGTGGAAAGAGATATGACCTACGGAGAACTAATTGATCGCTCAAAGAAAAACGAGGTAGTAGCGATTTGCAGCATTGGCACTGCTGGCATTCTCAATCGAGCGCAAAAACTTTTACTGGTCGATAACGCTGGCAAGATTATTGCTGAACAACATGCCGATGAAAACCATCCTTTATATAAAAAATTAGGCGAAGCCAGAACCTATTACTGGGATATTTATCAAGAAAAGGTTCCTGTGCCAGCCGGATTGAAATTTGATAAGTATGAGATTTAGCATCGTGTTGAATGATGCGTTGCGCTGAGAATTTTATTTAAAAATCATTAATGACAAACAACAAAGGAGTTGAACCATGAACAAACAGGCAGCAATCTTGACGTTGTTGAATGTCACTGCCATGGCCGATGGGAAAGTGACGGACGAAGAAAAGAAGTTGATTTTTGAAGTGCTTCAAAATGAATTAGATTGTACCGAAGATGAAGTTGAACGAGGCCTGGAAGAAAATACGAAATTGCTGAAAGAAAATACTACCAAAATGATCAAAGAAGCTATTATGGTGCTTCGGAACAAATGTACTGTGAATGAAATGAAAAAGGTCATCAAGTTAGTCAAAGATATGACTATGGCTGATCAAAATCTGGACAGTCGCGAAGTCTTAATCGTGGAGCTGCTAACCCAGCTCACTACCTAAAAATTATTTTTCTTCCGAATGCTCTTCATTTCAGAAGGGTGGACTGATCGAAAAAGATTCCCCGCCATTCCATAATGAGCGGGGAATTTTTTAACCCGCATATTGACAATTTTATTGAAAACTGGGATATGAGCAATAGTTTTGGAACTCTTTTTCGAATCACAACTTGGGGCGAATCACACGGCGATAGCATCGGCGTGGTGATTGATGGCTGTCCTCCAGGCATTGAAATTTCAATCGATTTTATTCAGCAGGAATTAAACCGACGTCGTCCCGGGCAAAGTCATGTTTCGACAACCAGAAACGAGCGAGACAAAGTACATCTTCGCTCTGGTGTTGTCGATAATATTGCTACAGGAATGCCGATTACGCTGGAAATTTTTAATGAAGATGTGGATAGCTCTGGTTATGAGGTGATGAAAGATAAGTGGCGCCCGGGTCACGCTGATTTTACTTTTGATATGAAATATGGCATTCGGGACTACCGCGGCTCGGGTCGGGCTTCTGGCAGAGAGACTGCAGCTCGGGTAGCGGCTGGTGCGATTGCAAAATTGATTTTGAAAAAGTTTGGCATCGATATTTTGGCCTTT
>JAEAME010001191.1_pt1 | contig 19455 bp, 16 predicted proteins | sample 8958731 | NCBI WGS metagenome assembly JAEAME01 (sample SAMN16933194, study PRJNA681113) | bioreactor sludge metagenome | isolation source: anerobic bioreactor sludge (Control) | place: India:Bengaluru | collected 2018-10-24 | reverse complement strand
AGCCGATGACTGGGGTGCCCGATGCGCCGGCTTGACCGTGCGCGCGGCAACCGGGTAGCCTGATAGTGCCCGATCTGAGACCTAGAGGCTTCCCGTGGAGTAACGGATGACGCGAAGGTCAGCAATGAGCAGGCTGCTAACCGTGTGGGTTCTGGTTGCCGTCTGGCTAGGGGCCGTACACGTGCACCCGGTCTCCTGCGATAGGCCGGACCACGCGGACGCGCATGGTGCCACGACGACGCCCGAGGCGGTCGCACCCGATCCCGACCACGACCACGGCCATCGATCCGTTCAGTGCGAAGCCGACCAGCCACGCCTCGGGTCCCTAAGGGCCCAGCTGGCCGCCGTTCTGCCCTCGGCGCTCGCGGAGCTGGGACCCCCCTCCGCGACGGCGAGTCTGCCGCCGCAGGCCTCTCCTTGTCCCAGAACTGCGCCGCGTCCGCAGACGGGTCCCCGTGCGCCACCTGCCTAGCATGGCTCGCCTCTGACCGGCGAGCGTCAGCGCCTTCCCAGACCACCCCCAGACTGAATAGGACCCGCCCCTTGGATCTCCTGGCGTGGCTCATCTCGGCAGTGCTGCTATTCGGCAACGCACCCCCCGAGCACTCCCCGGACCAACCGTTGAGTCTGTCCCTGAGCGTCGACGATGCCGTGGCGTACGCTCTCGAGCACAACGCGCGGCTTCAGGTCGCCGCCGCGCACGCGCGGGCAGCTGAGGAACGCGCGGAAGCGGCAGGGAAGCGAGACCCCATTCGCTTCTCACTCAATCCAGCGACGATCCTCGAACAGGCCACGGCCTTCATCACGGACGTGCTCGGACTCAGCAACAAACGGAAGCACGCTTCTCGCGTCGCCCGGCACGAGTTGGCGGTGGTGCTGGCCAGTAACGCCGAGTTCGAACTGGAACTCATCGCCTCCGTCAAGTCGACGTACTGGGCCGTATCCCTAGCTCGCTCGGACCTTCTCGCCCTTCGGACCGACGTCGAACGCGCTGGTGCTGTCCGGGCCCACGCCCAGCGACTCCACGAGGCCGGAGCCACCGATCGGATGTCCGTCGAGCTCGCCGAGATCCGGCTGAGTGCGGCCGAGGCAGCGCTCGCCGAGGGAGCCGCCCGGCTGGACACAGCGCAGGCGAACCTCTACATGTTGCTCGGCATTCCCCTCGCCGCCGAGCTAGACCTGGTGGATGCCCCCGCGCTGGAGCTGATCCAGCCGCCCCCCTCTGAGGATCTCGTGGCGCTCGCACAGGCTTGGCGCCCAGCCGTGGAGCGGGTCATGGCGCTCGTTGGCGCAGCGGAGGCGGGCGTCGGCGTAGCGAGGGCGGAGCGGCTGCCGGAGGTGAGCCTCGGCGTGGGGTGGGAGGAGTCTCAGCTCTTCGGCTACGCGGACGTTCAGTTTCCGCTGCTGGACTTCGGCTCCATTCGCCACAACATCCGGGCCAATGAAGCGGACAGACGGGCCGCCGAACTGGAGCTGGCCGCCCTGCGGCAAGAGCTGGGTGTCGAAGTGCTGTCTGCCCACAATCGTCTGGTGTCGGCGCAGGTCGTAGCGAGAGCAGCAGCAGATGATGCGGCGCGGCGAGAGGCCCTGGCCGAGGCAGCGCGCGCGCGACTGGGCGCAGGTGCGGCGGCGCCCACCGAGGTTCTGGACGCGCAGTCCGAGGCCTCCGAGTCCTTGCGAGCCCTCTACGAGGCTCAGCTCAGCCTTCTAGACGCCGCGGCAAGCCTGGAACGATCGGTGGGTGTGCCCCTTGCCGAGATGGAGGCCTCTATCGCCGTACTGAGGGCCACCGCCACAGAAGGGACAAGCGAATGACCCGCATCAAGGAGATCGCAAGGAGGCACCGTCTCGCAATCTGGGGCGCGGTTGCCCTCCTCGTCGCCGGGGCAGCGTTAGCTCCCGCTTTGGTCGGCGGCGTTCGGGCCCAAGACACGCATAACGAGGGCGAGCTCCCCCACGAGGACCACAGCGCTCACGAGACCGCCGTCGTGCATCTCAGCCGCGAGCAGATGGAACTGGCTGGCATCGAGGTCACTGCCGCGGCCGCAGGTACCATCGGCGACGCGATCACCGTCCCAGGGCTCATACACCCCAACCCGGACCAGCTCGCCAGCATAGCCTCGCCCACCCTCGCGACGGTGGACCGCGTCCATGTGCAGGTAGGCGACCGCGTCGAGGCCGGACAGCCTCTCGTGTCGATGAGGAGCCCCACTCTGGCCGAGGCCGAAGCGACGGCGCGCGACTCCGAAGCTCAGCTCGTTCTAGCGCGGAAGACCCTGGCCACAACGCGCGAACTGGCGGATCTCGGGGAGTTCAGCGCCAGAGAGTACGAAGACTCGGAGCAACAGCTCCGGCTGACGGAGCAGGCGCTACGGCGGGCTCTGGAGGTGCAGGATCGCACGAGCCGCCTCGTCGCTCATGGTTCGGTCTCTGGTCCCGAGCGGGATGAGGCGCGGAGCCGGCTGGATGCCGCTACTGCCGCGCTGAGAAGGTCCGAGCAAGCGCTCGCGTCGGTGGAGGCGAGGTCTGGCATTGGCGCACTCGACGCTCCTGCGCTGGAGGCGGCGCAGCGGGCGGAGGCCGAGGCTGCTGGCAGCGTTGCCTCCGCACGGAACGAGCTGGCCGCGGCGCAGGCCGAGCTTGCCCGGACTGAGCGGGCCGTCCGGGCGGGAGCCGTTGGCACCAGCCAGATCGACAAGGCGAAGGTCGAGCGGGATCAGGCCGCAAGCCGAGTCGCAGCGGCGCGCGCTGAGCTTGGGCGAGCGCAGAAGGAGCTGGATCGCGTGGAGCTCCTCAGCGCTCAGGATCTGGCATCGGGTCGGGAACTGGATGTCGCCCAATCTACCCTGGCCGCCGCGATGGCGGAGTTTCAGGCAGCCGAGGCGGGACTGGCAGGCGCTTCCGCCGAGTTCGACCGCGTCGCCTCCATCGGCCAGTCCGGCGACTACGACCAAGCCGCACTGGATCGTGCCCACTCCCGTGTGGTCGACGCGACGGCGGCCTCGCAGGCGGTCGAGGAGCGCTATCGGTCGGCCAGAGAGGAGCTCTCCAGGCAGGCGACGCTCTCGGATCAGCGGCTCGGATCCACCGACGCGCTAGCGGAGGCTCGCGCCGAGCTTCGGGCGGCCCAGGCCGAGGAGCGCTCGGCTCGCGCGGAGTGGGAGCGCGTCCAGGCACGGTCAGATGAAGGCCTGCTCGATCGGGCAGCGCTGACGGAGAGCGACACCGATCTCGAGTCCGCTAGGGCCGCGTACGAGGTCGCGTGCCAGCGCTTCGATAGGGAACGTGAGATCCATGACCGCCGCCTGCGCTCGAAGCAGCAAGTCGCCGTGGCCGAGGACGCTGCGGAGCGCGCAGCGATATCCACGCGCTCGGCTCGCACCGCCGTCGAGATCCTGTCGGCGGGGCGAGCCCGCGGGAGCGGCAGGTTCGATATCGCGGCTCCCATCTCCGGTTGGGTGACGAAGCGGCTCGCCAGACCGGGGCAGGTCGCCACCGATGCCGAGGTGCTTCTCGAGGTTGCCGACATCACGACCGTCTGGGCCGAAGCCATCCTGTACGACCGCGACCTGGAGCGGGTGGGGGTGGGGGACCAGATCCTCGTGACGGTCCCAGCCCACCCCGACACCGAGTACCGGTCCACGGTGGAGTCAGTGGATGTGCTCATGGACGAAGAGACCCGCCGGGCACGTGCGCGTGGGCTCCTGCCCAACCCCGACCTCACCCTTCGCCCAGACATGCTGGCCGCAATCACCATCCAGACGGGGGCCACCTCGGCATCGAGTGTCGTGTCCGAGGAGGCGGTGCTTCAGGAAGGCGCCGACACCTACGTATACGTGGAGGTCGAACCCGGCGGGTTCGAAAGGCGATCCGTCAGCCTCGGGGTGCGAGGGTCCGGTCTTGTGGAGGTCTTGTCCGGTGTGCGCGCTGGAGAACTCGTAGTCAGCCGTGGCGCGGTCCTGGTCAAGGGCGAGGCGGAGAAGGGCGAGCTTGCCGAGCATGGTCACAGCCACTAGAGGCGGCAGATTGGTAGCAGCGGCATGATGGATCGAGTGCTAGCCTGGTGCATCGACAACCGCGCCATGGTCCTGCTCCTCGGCATCGTCTTCGTCGGGTTCGGCATCCAGGCGATGCTGCAGATACCAGTCGACGTGGTACCCGACACAACGACGAATCAGGTACAGGTCACGGCGCTAGCTCCGGCGTTCGCGCCCGAGGAGATCGAGAAGTACATCACCTTCCCCATTGAACTGGCTCTCGCGAGCGTGCCGGGCAAAGAGTCGATGCGCTCGACGAGCAAGTTCGGCCTGTCGTCCGTCACCGTGACCTTCGCCGACAGTATAGACATCTACTGGGCGCGCCAGGTCGTCTCCGAAGCCCTGACCGAGGTGCGGGAGGATCTCCCCCCTGGTGTGGTTCCCGAGATGGCGCCAGTGAGCACGGGACTGGGCGAGATCTACCAGTTCGTTGTGGAGGCCGCGGACGGCTACGAGGACCGCTACACACCCATGGAGCTGCGGACCATCCTCGACTGGCAGGTGAAACCGCGCATCCGGTCGGTTCCGGGAGTGACGGAGGTCAATACCTTCGGCGGGCTGCTGAAGCAGTACGAGGTGCTGGTTGACCCCCAGCGCCTCGTCTCCTTCGGGCTGAGCACCACCGATGTGGTCGAGGCACTGGAGCGAAACAACGCGAACGAAGGGGGAGGGTACATCGAGCGATCGGGCCAGCAGCAGATCATCCGTGGGGTGGGGCTTCTACAAGGGTTGACGGACATCGAGCAGGTGGTGGTCCGCGCGGGCGCCGAGACGAGCCCGGTTTATGTCGGCGACGTGGCTGACCTGAGGCTAGGGTCGGCGGTCAGGCAGGGCGCCGCGACCAAAGACGGTGAGGGCGAGACCGTCATGGCCATCGCCATGATGCTCAAGGGCGAGAACAGCCGAACTGTGGCCGAGGCGATCGATGCACGCATCGGGGAGGTCAGCGAGACTCTTCCCGAGGGCGTGGTCATCAGCACCTACCACAACCGGAGCGATCTCGTTGGTCGGACGATTCACACGGCCGCCAAGAACCTCATCGAGGGCGGCCTAATCGTAGTCCTGGTGCTGTTCCTGTTCCTGTTCCAGCTTCGTGCCGGGCTCATCGTCTCTTCGGCCATACCCCTGGCAATGCTCGGGGCGCTCATCGGGATGGCCCACCTGGGCATATCGGCCAACCTGATGAGCCTCGGGGCGATCGACTTCGGCCTGATCGTGGACGGAGCGGTCGTCATGGTTGAGAACTGCGTGAGGAGACTGGGGGAGCGGCGACGGGCCTTGGGACGCGGACTCACCGACGATGAGCGTATCGGCACCATCGCCGCCGCCTGCATCGAGGTGCGCAAAGCAAGCCAGTTCGGTTTGATTATCATCATGGCGGCTTATGTGCCCATCCTCACCCTGGGCGGGCAGGAGGGGAAGATGTTCCGGCCCATGGGGCTGACGGTGACCCTCGCGCTGGCTGGGGCCCTCATGCTCAGCTTCACGGTGATACCGGCCCTGTGCGCCATCTTCCTGAGGGATGCCGAAGAGCGCAGGAACCCGTTCATGGAGTGGCTGCGCGGACACTATGCCCCACTGGTGGACTGGGCGACGCGGTACCGTGGGCGCACAGTAGCAGGTGGTGCCATCTTCCTCGCTGGATGCTTGGCCCTCTTCCCTCTGCTGGGCTCGGAGTTCTTACCGGAGCTCGACGAGGGCGGTATAGCGGTCAACGCGCGGTACGTGCCCAGCACCTCGCTGAGCCAGTCGATCCTGAACACCACCCTAGCCGAGAAGGTGCTCATGAGCTACCCGGAGGTTGAGGTGGTGGTGAGCCGGATCGGGCGGCCCGAGATCGCGACCGACCCCATGGGCGTGGACCATGTCGACATCTATGGCTTTCTCAAGCCCCGCTCCGAGTGGGTGTCCGCGCGCACCCATGAGGAGCTGGTGGAACGGATGTCCGAGAGTGTCAACCAGATACCGGGCATGGTCACCTCATTCTCTCAGCCCATCCAGTTCCGCATGATGGAGCTGGTAGAGGGCGCGGGCTCGCGCCTCGATGTCGTCGCCGAGATACACGGTGACGATCTGGCCCAACTCGAGGCTAGCGCGGCCGAAGTGGCTGCCGTGCTCGGGAGCATCAAAGGCGCGGCGGACATGAAGGTGCAGCAGACGGCCGGCCTCCCAATGCTGACCATCGCCATCGACCGGCAGGCCATCTCAAGGTACGGGATCTCCGTGGACGACGTGAACGCCGTCATCCGAACGGCCATCGCTGGAACCGAGGCGGGGGTGATCCTGGAGGGCTTCCAGCGGTTCGACCTCGTGGTGAGGCTCACGCCGCAGAGCCGTGAGGAGCCCGAGGCCATAGGCCGTCTGCTCGTTCATGCTCCCGACGGCACGATGGTGCCCCTGGAGCAGCTGGCGACCATCGAACCCACGGTGGGTCCCTCGGAGATCGGCCGCAACGACGGTGAGCGCTTCGTGACCGTGCAGTGCAACGTGCGCGGTCGCGACATCGGCAGCTTCGTCGCGGAGGCCAAGCGGCGCGTGCACGATGAGGTGCGCCTCCCCACCGGTTACACGCTGAGCTGGGGGGGGATGTGGCGCCACTTGGAGAGCGGTCGGAACCGGCTCATGGTGGCTGTACCTGTAACCTTCGGTGTGGTACTGCTGCTGCTCTTCTCCACCTTCGGATCGTTGCGCCACGCTCTGCTCGTCTTCTCGGCTGTGCCCTTCGCCATGACGGGAGGGATCCTGGCCTTGCTTGCTCGCGGAATGGAGTTCAGCATGAGCGCTGGCGTGGGCTTCATCGCCGTGTCGGGCGTCGCGGTGCTCAACGGGGTGGTATTGGTAAGCTTCATCCTGAGGGAGCAATCCTCAGGGGCGACACGCGTTGAGACCATCCGCCGCACGACGGTAGCCCGCCTGCGTCCCGTTCTGATGACAGCCACCGTAGCCTCGGTCGGGTTCCTCCCGATGGCGATCTCCCAAAGCCCAGGGGCCGAGGTGCAGCGCCCCCTGGCGACGGTGGTGATCGGTGGGCTCATCACGAGCACGGTCCTTACCCTGCTGGTTCTCCCCGCGCTCCTCGCTTGGGTTGGCGGCCAAACCGATGGGACGACGGTCGACGCCGGGGTGTCCGCCGACGCCGGAGTGTAGCCACGCGGCGCGCACGGGTAACTAGACTATGTAGGCCTGTGTGCCGCGCGATGCTCATCGGCCACCAAGCGAGGGATCTCAGGACATATGAGCGCAAGCCACTTGCCAGACTTCGACGTGCTCCCGCACGAACTCGGTGACCAGGACCTTGTCCTGTCGCCAGATGGGCGCCGACGCCTTCGTCTACCGACGATGGACACCGTCGAAGCCTTCCTGGGGTCGGTCCCCGCCACCTTCGGCATCCTGGCGGCGGCCATCATGGTCCTGTGGGGCGCCTACTTCTCCGTCCCCACGTCCGGGCCATGGGTCTCGTCTGGCTACTGCGGCGTGGACAGGCCCGTCATCGCTCTCCTCGCGGCGGGTATGGGCCTGTTCTGCCTGGGCGCTCTGCGAGGGGCGCGCCAGGGGATCCGGGCCTTGGAGGAGCTATGAGCCGCCTCGACGCCGGGACGGAAGCCATACCCCTGGTGCAGGATCCAACCTACGGTGGGGGCTTCCGGCTGTACGACCCCCAGCCGGGCCGCCACGTCGTTCGCGGGCATCTGCCTCCGGGCGCGAGTGATCCTGTCTGGGGACTCGCCCAGTGGTCCAGTCGCACGCCCCTTGAGGAGGGCGATGTCGTCGAGGTGCCTGGGGGCTACGGGGCAGCCAACGGCGGCCGGTCGGCGATAGTACGGCCCCACGAGCGGTACCTACGCCTCGAACTCAACGGCAGTCTGGAGTACGTGGAGCGAGCTCGGGGGCATGGAGAGCCCTGGTCCCACCTGCTCGCCGAGCAGCGCCTCGCGCCGCATCCTATGCTCTCGGACATCGCGGCTCTGCCCTTCCGGTTCTTGGCGCGAGTCGCCAAGTGTGAGAAGCGAGACACAGAGGACTACAACCCGAGCATCCATGCCGCGCAGTACCAGTGGTTCGTGACGGTGCAGAACCTGCGTGTGGATTCGTCCGGGTATGGCGACTACTACTGGTTCGGGATCCAGATCTTCGATGACCGCAACTCCGTACCGCCAGCGAGTTCTCACGTCGACCTGGGCACATCGAAACTCATCTATGCGCCTGGCGGCGATGCCTACGCTTCGGAGAGCACGCACGGGGGACGCTCGGTTACGTTCGAGGGTGATCTGCTGCCCGAGGTGCTGGTTGGGCTCGAGCGGGCCTGGGCGCAGGGGCTCCTCGGCGGCTCCCAGGACCTGGCCGACTATCGTCTCGGCGGGATGAACATAGGCTGGGAGGTGCCCGGTGTGTTCGACGCGGCAGTCGAGCTCTGGGACCTGGAGCTAATGGCTGCGCCGAAGTAGCCGCGCCGCCTCCTCACAGAGGGCCACCACGTGGTAGTCGAGCTTCCACTCGCTTCCCTTGGAGTCGTCGTCCAGCGCCGTGTACCATCCCCCAAAGACGGGGTCGACGAAGCTTCCTTGCACGTACCTCAGGACCCCCTCGAGTGTCGCAGCAAGCTCGAGCCGGTCTCGAACCACAGCCCAGTTCGCGAGGGCGCGCATCGCTTCGCACTGCTCCCACCAGCCCGCCCGCGATGAGGGGAGACCGTCTCCCGACAGGCCAACAGGGCTGACGATTGCACCGGTGCGCCCATCCAGTCCGTGGGCCAGCGCGTAGTCGAGAAGTCCTTCCGCGGAGAGCAGCCAGTCGGTGGGCAGACCAATCTCCGCCGCTCGCGAGAGCAGGTAGGCCCACTCGAACTGGTGCCCAATGTCGATCCTTCCACCCAGAGACTCGGGAAGGGGGTCCCATGCCGGCGTGTAGAGCTCAGGGAGCGGACTCCCGGGACACTCTATCAGGCCCTCCACCACGAAGCGTCCCAAGGCCAGCGCGTCGGCTCGCGCCTCCACTCGGCCACCGGCCTGCCAGAGCGCCAGCAGAGCCTCGAAGAGGTGCATCACGGGATTCTGGGACCGATGCCCATCAGTCGGACCCGCGAACTCCCGTGACAGATTGGTGACGACACCGCCCGCTGGATCGACAAGGTGATCCTTGACAGCCTGCCACGCCCTCAGTGCGCCATCGGCGAACCGCGCATCACCTGTGACCTCGTGAGCATGGGAGAGCCCGAAGATGACGAATGCATGGCCGTAAGCGTCCTTCCGATCGTCCACAACCTCGCCGCCAAGGTTGAGGGCTTGGAACCAGCCGCCGTGATCGGGGTCGCTGAAGCCATCAAGCAGAACCTCGGCGCCTCGACGGCAAGCCTCGAGGTAAGAGGAGTCCTTCGTGAGTCTGGCGCCGGCCGCGAAGTCGTATACAAGGCGACCCTGGGAGACGACGGTCGCAACCTGATCGGGTCGGGGCTTCCACTGCCGGTCGAACCGAGTGGGGAACGGGCCCGAGGCGGCTCCAACGGTCGCGAGCCAGTGGGGCAGTACCTCGTGGGTACCATGGCCGACCAGCCACCGCAGATGCCCGGCGAGTCGTCGGGTGTTCGGCACGGACTCACCTCCAAGGTGAAGCAATTCCATCTGACGAAGGCCAAGCCCTGGCGCGAGTGACTCTCCAGAGGGAGGCAGCGGGGCTGGCCGGCAGGGAAGTGCTCACAGATCAGGCGCTCGTCGAGGCACGGGACACTCACATGGCTCGCCTCAGATCTAGGTTCGATGGCGAACCCGGTGTGGGTCCCTTGTACCTCTGGGGGCTTCGAGGTGCCGGTCGGGCGGACCCCCTGCGCGAGTCGTGCGCATGGGTCGATGAGGCCTTGGGCGACCTAGCTGAACGCGCAGTGGCGGTCACCGACGAGGGCACCTTCCGACCACTCGTCATCGAGTTCGGGCCGTACGGTGTGCACTTCATCGACCGCATACTAGGAGCCGATGTATACGAGCTACGTGAGCCTGGGAACTGGCAGGTCCGCTACCTCGACACGCCCGTCGGCTCCCTTGGCCCGCCGGACCTAACGCTGGATCCAACCTGGGCGGAGGCGCGAGTCGTGGCTGAGGCCTTCCTGGCCGCGGACGTCACCGTACCACTCTTCGGGATGCCAACTCTCTCCAGCGCCCTCAACACGTATCTGAACCTCTATGGACCCGTGGGCTTGCTGGCTCTAGTAGACAGCCCCAACGATGCGCGCCATGATCTGCGCGTCATTCAAGACGTGATCCTGGCGCTGCACGGCTGGTATCGCGAGCACATCCCCGCAGAGCAGTTGCAGCCAGTGGTAGCCGACCAGCGCACTCAGCCGCCGCACTTCGGCCAACTCTGCGGATGCTCGACCCAGGTTCTGTCGCCATCCACCTACGCAGAGCTCATCGCGCCGCTCGACGCCGAGTTGCTTGCCGAGTACCCCTGCGGTGGAATGATCCATCTGTGCGGCTGCCACACCCAGCACATCGAGGCCTGGCGGGACATGCCCAGTCTGCGGTCGATACAGGTGAACGATCGGGCGGCGGGTGACCTGGATGCCTACTTCCGGGGGCTGAGAGAGGACCAGGTTATCTACCTGAACCCGTGCGCGGAGATGCCCGCTGCCGAGGCGCTGGAGATCACCGGCGGCAAACGCCTCGTGATCGTGGGAGAGCGACCGGCAGGCATCTGAAGGGTATCGGCTACTTGTCTAGCTTCTTGGGCGAACACAGGCTCTTCTTGCTGGCTGCCGCGCGCCCACACTTCTCACAGATGTACTTCGCGTCGCGGACCAAGGGGATGAGGTCCTTGACCTTGGCGTCCTTCACGGCCTTGCACAGAACGGTGCCCTTGAGATCCTTACTCACTGCGGTCGCCAGCCCTTCGGATGAGCACGAGTACTCACAAGTATGATACCGCATCCTGCTGGCCACCCGGATACCCCTGGACCGAAGGAATCGCCGCTTGGCGGTGGTAGAAGCCGGTTGGCCATACGCATAGGAGGCACTCGATGCATGTCGATCCCAGCCTGAAAGCCCGTCTCGAACGCGGTGATGTGTGCATCGGGCCATTCGCGAAGCTCGCAGACCCGGCGGTCATCGAGATCCTGGGACTGGCTGGCTTTGACCATGTGATCCTCGACATGGAGCATGGCCCCCTCTCGACAGAGACCGTTCAGAACCACATCCGGGCGGCGCAACTGCGCGGCATCGCGCCGATGGTGCGGGTGCCGCGGAACGACGCCGCCGAGATCCTCCGGGCCCTCGATGTGGGCGCTGAGGGCGTTCACGTCCCGCAGGTGGCCACGGCTGAGGACGCGCGCCAAGCGGTAGAAGCCTGCCGGTTCCATCCCCGGGGCAGCCGCGGAGTCTGCCGGTTCGTCCGCGCCGCGGACTACACGGCGCGGGCGGCCGCCGAACACTTTGCTCGTGCCAACCGCCGAACGCTCCCGATCCTCCATATCGAGGGGACGGAGGGAGTGACGAACCTAGCCGAAATCCTCTCGGTCCAAGGCATCGGGGTCATCTTCATTGGACCCTATGACCTGTCGCAGTCCTGTGGTGTGCCGGGTGAAGTGCACCATCCTGAGGTGACGGCGAGGATGTCCGCTGCCGTCCAGCAGGCTCGCGCCCAAGGGGTCGTAGTGGGGACCTTCATCGAGTCGACGGAGGACGCACGCCGATGGGCGAGCATCGGCGTCCAGTATCTGTGCTACTCGGTGGATGTGGGCATCCTCATGAACGCGGCCCGCACAGCGGTTACCGAGTTGTGGTCGGCCCTCACCGAGGAGGACGCCTGAGTGCGTCGACGGTCCCGTTCACCAGTCAGCCAGGGATCCATCCTCATACCAGTCACGGGGGGTCTCCCATGACCCGTCGTAGCGCAGCGCCTCGATAGCGACCTCGTCGACCTCGATACCCAGACCTGGTCCCTTCGGCACCTCGATGTGCCCAGCTGAGTGCTTGAAGGGCGTCGCGAGGTAACCCTCGCCCATGGTGACCTGCTCCTGGCACAGGAAGTTCGGCGTGCAGGCGTCAATCTGAAGGCAGGCCGCCAGGGCGATCGGGCCCAATGGGCAGTGGGGTGCGATGGAGCAGTAGTAGGTCTCGGCCGTCGCCGCGATCCGGCGGACCTCCGAGATGCCGCCTGCGTGCGAGAGGTCCGGCTGCAGCACTGCGGCAGCGCCCTTCTCGAGCACCTCACGGAAGCCGAACCGTGTGAAGAGCCTCTCGCCCGTGGCGATGGGAATGGTCGTCGAGCGGGCTACCTGGACGAGGGCATCGACGTTCTCGGGCAGGCACGGTTCCTCGATGAAGAGGGGGTGCATAGGCTCCAGAGCCTGCGCCAGGCGGATGGACTGGGCGGGGCTGACGCGGCCATGGAAGTCGATGGCGATATCCACGTCGTCGCCCGTGCCCTCCCGGAGGGCTTCCATGCGCTCGACGAAGCTCGCCACGAAAGCCGCGCTCTCGATGAACCGCACCGACTGAGGCGCACCGGTCTTCACTGCAGTGAAGCCTGCCTCGCGCGCGGCGCGGCCCGACGCGCGGCACTCGTCAGGTGTGCTGCCCCCCGCGCCCGTGTAGATGCGGATCCTCTCCCGAACAGGGCCACCGAGGATCTCGTGCACCGGCAGTCCCAGTTCCTTGCCGCGGATGTCCCACAGCGCCTGGTCGATGCCGCTGAGGGCGCTGCACAGGATGGGGCCGCCGCGGTAGAACCCGCTCCGGTACAGCGCCTGCCAGTGGCGCTCGATGTGCCGAGGGTCCTGGCCGATGAGGTAGCGGCCCATCTCTTGGATGGCCGCGGCCGTGGTCTGAGACCACCCCTCGACGATGGGTTCGCCCCATCCCACAAGCCCCTCATCGGTGTGCATCTTGAGGAACACCCACCGGGGCTTGACGTAGATGGTCTCGAGCTTGGTGATCTTCATGCTACCTGTCCTTGAGGATAGTCAGTAGTCCACCATCGGCCGCGAGGCTCGCGCCGTTGACGAACGAGGCGTCATCGGACGCGAGGAAACAGATGGCGGCAGCGATCTCATCGGGCGAGCCCAGACGCCTCATGACCTGGATCTCGCTCTCCCGGGGAACCCATGCGGCGCGGTCCACAACCACGTTCTTGCGGCTGTGCAGGGAGATGTCGATGGTGCCCGGTAGGATGCAGTTGAAGCGCACGCCTCGGGCGCCGAACTCGATGGCCAGAGCCCGGGTCATCCCGCACATTCCGGCCTTGGAGGCGGCATAGGCAGCGTGACCCGCATGGGTCTGGTCCGCGTGGACGGAGGAGACGTTGGTGACACTGCCATGTCCGCGCGCGAGCATGTCTCCGATGACGGCGCGGCTCATCAAGAAGGCGCTCTTCAGGTTCGTGTCCAGCACACCGTCCCAGAAGGTCTCGTCCATCTCCTCGAATCGCACGGTGCGCGTGACCCCCGCGTTGTTGACCAAGATGTCGATGCGCCCGAAGGCGGAGCGTGTCTCTTGGGCGACACGCTCACAGTCGGAGGACGACGCCACATCGGCCTGCATGAAGACGGCCCGGCCGCCCTGCTCGCGGATCTCGGCGGCCGTTGCCTCGCCGCCCTCGGTATTGTGGTTCGCGATAACACAGACGGCGGCACCCTCGGCCGCCATCCGCAGCGCCGTCGACTTGCCGATCCCGGATGACGAGCCCGTCACGATGGCGACCTGGTCTCTGAACCTGGCTTGCATGGAGCGCGGGGTGTCCCTCTCACGTAGGCATCTGGGTGGAATCTCGCACGCCAAGCGAGGGGCGCCTTGGCGCCCCTCGCTTGGAGCATTCACCACACAACGCAGTTGTCCTGCGGGGCCTACGGGGAGTAGTAGTTCCAGTTCTGCTTCTGGCGGCGGTAGTGCTGCCGGTCCCACGGACTGCCCGCGCCGGGGTCGCCGGAGGGCGCGGGGTTCCAGAAGATGCGGAGCGAGCCGTCCTCCTCGATGGACACGACCTCCTCCCGCGCGTCACCTTGGAGGTCGATGACATAGAGCCGCAGGGAGGCGGTGTCGAACACCTCCAGGAACTCCCCAGTGATCGGGTCGATGACAGCAGACCGGCCCAGGGTATGGCGTTCCTTGGCCGCGATGTACTCGCGACCACCACCGAACCAGTTGATCGCGGCAATCTCCTCGATACCATGGCCGGTCCACCCTTCGGGGGCCATGTCGAGGAGGTGGTACCGAGAGATCAGCTCACCGGAGGATGAAAGGACCCAGGGGGCCAGCTCGTTACGGTAGGGTTCCTCGTCGCCCCGCCTCGCCGTCCCATCGCCGCCGGACGAGCGATTGAAGATCTCAAGACCCGGGCGACTAGGATCGAAATCCGCAGCCACCACCTTGTCAGGGTCCTCCCAGTCCCACGGGTTCAGGGCGCTGAAGACGAGGCCCTCGGAGTTCAGAACCACGGTATGGGAGTCGGCCCCGATCTGCTCGGCCATGACGACCTCCAGCGGAAGCCCAGGCACCACGTCCGCAATGACCATGCTGTCCATGGACCGGTACCGTCCACCGGGGTCCCACGAGCTCATCACGCTGCCGTCGTCGTCGATGATGACCGCGCCGGCCACCTCATCTAGGCTATCGCCATCCAGGTCAGCGACTCGTGCCGGGCTGTGCTCGATTCCTCGGTAGTCCTCCGTCTCCCAAACGGGATCCCCCATCACGGCATCCACGACGAGGACATGCTCCTGAGTGTACTGGAGCAGGATCTCGCGGTCGCCCTGGCCTCGGACGTTCAGAGCGACCAGGGCACTGGGCTCTCCGGGCGCCCCGAAGGACCACTTGAGCTCGCCCGTCGTGGCGTCGAGGACGCTGATCTCGCCGCCCTCGCTGAGGTACGCGACCTCCTGGGCGCCGTCGCCGTCCAGGTCAGCGGCGATGGCGCTAGGGTGATGGCTGAACTCCCAGAGCTTGATGTCCGCCTCGTGAGTCCACAGATGAGAGCCATCCTGTGCATAAGCATCAATGAAGCCGGGGCCCGTGACCACGAAGTCGAGAGCGCCATCTCCATCGAGGTCATGGCAGAAGATGCCGCCGTAGACTTCCGCTGGCAGCGCGCGCAGTGGAAACGAGCGAGACTCTTGGTCAGCGGACGCCACCGAGGCGAGTGTCGAGCAGGCGAGGAGCACCAAGATCGGCAGTCTGAGCATGGGTAAGCCTCCCAGAGACTAGCTGGTCGTCAGACACGCGTTCTGGCTGGATGTGGCGCAGGCATACGGCGCTCACGAGCGAACCGAGCTACCAGCCTATGTCGCATGGAGGTTGCACCGGGTGCCGGAGAGAGTAGTCGTTACCGCGCGAGCCTTCTGGGACAACGGTGAGGCTGCCGAGGCCATGCTGACCGCGGCGGGTATCGAGGTCGCCCACTCGTCCGAAGCAGGGCCGCACGGTGCCGATGTACTCGCACGGCTCCTCGAGGCGGCCGACGGCGTCATCGCTGCGACAGATGCCTACACGGAGTCGCTCTTCGCCGCATGCCCTCGGCTGCGTGTCGTCTCACGGTGGGGCATCGGAACAGACACGGTGGACCACGAAGCCGCAACTCGCGCAGGCGTCATCGTGACCAACACGCCGGGGACAACCACCGAGGCGGTCGCCGACTACGCCTTCGCGCTCATTCTCGCCCTCGCTCGACGGATTCCCGAGGGGGTCGCCATCATGAGGGCCGGGGGATGGGCTGAGTTGCCAGGGACTCTGGTCTGGGGCAAGACTCTCGGCCTGGTGGGTTACGGGAGCATCGGCCAAGCCGTCGCGCGCCGTGCGAGCGGCTTCGCCATGCGGGTGCTAGCCTACGATCCGGCGCAATCGGTCCTGGAGGCGCCCGGCCGTCCACCGGCGGAGTTCGTACCACTTGACGCGCTGTTGTCGAAGAGCGATTTCGTCTCCCTCCACGCGGCAGTCACACCGGAGTCTCGTGGGGTCATCGGGGCACGCGAACTGGGCCTGATGAAGCCGACCGGATACCTCGTGAACACCGCGCGAGGCGCTCTCATCGATGGGAAGGCTCTCGTCGACGCCCTTGAGAGAGGTCGGATAGCGGGCGCCGCCTACGATGTGTACTCCGAGGAGCCCCTGCCACCCAACCACCCGTTACGGCGGCCGGATCGAAGCCTCCCCACTCCCCACAACGCTTTCAACGCCGTCGAGGCGGCACGCGCCACAAGCCGCATGGCAGCCGACAATATCGTGGCCGCCCTGCGGGGCCAACGGCCGCTCGGCCTGTGCAACGCCGAAGTCTGGGACGCCCCTTGGCGCAGGACCCCACCGATTGGATGAGTGACGATGCGAACGAACACGGTGAAGGCAGAACTGGCTCAGGGCCATCCGCAAGTAGGCACCTGGCTCTCACTGGCCAGTCCTATGGCTGCCCGGTTCCTGGCTAGAGTCGGCCTCGACTGGATCACCCTCGATCTGGAGCATAGCCCGGCGACATGGGAGACGGCGGACGCGTGCTTCTCCGCCGTGGCGAGCGCTGGATGCGTGCCACTGGCTCGAATCCCCGTGAACGATCTTGTTCACATCAAACGGACCCTGGATTGCGGGGCATGGGGCATCGTTGTCCCCATGTGCAACACGGCGGCGGAGGCCGCTGCAGCCGTCGCCGCCTGCAAGTACCACCCGATGGGCCACCGGAGCGTTGGGGGGGCGCTTAGGGCTCTCAGCTTCGAGACCACTGAGGCCGAGTACTTCAGGCGGGCGAACGATGAAACCCTCGTCGTGGTCCAGGCGGAGCATGTGGAAGCCGTGGAGAACTGCGAGGCGATCTTCAGCACTCCCGGCGTGGACGCCATGTTCGTCGGGCCCAACGATCTGCTCGCGTCCATGGGACAGGAGCCTGCCATGGACTCCGATGACCCCGACTTCAGGGATGCTCTCAGAGTGCTGCTGGAAACGGCTCAGCGATGCGGCATCGCTCCAGGGATCCACGCGGGGGACGCTGCGATGGCGTGCCGGCGCATCGAGGAGGGCTGGCGCTTCGTGGCCATCGGAAGCGACCTGACCTTCATGTTGGATGGCGCCCGCGCCGCTGCCGCCGGTGTGCCGCGCGAGGGAAGGGTGGGAGCGCCATGACCTCCGGTACTGGGCAAGGCATCAGCGAGCGAGTGGTCTACGCCAGCCGCTGCGGCGCTCGGCTCGACAGCAACGTATGGACTGGTGGCGGCGCAGATGACACCGCCGTTCTTCAGGCCGTGCTGGACCGCGCCCCTCAGATGGGTCACCTCCACCTGGTCGTAGACGGCGCTGCGCTGGTCCGCGGTCTGGACGTGCATTCGAACACGACGATCGAGTGCCTCAATCCGGCCTGCGGCCTCTATCTCGCGGACGGCTCGGACCGGTATCTAGTGCGAAACGCTCACCCGAGCCGTGATGCGCGCCTCGATCGGAACATCACTCTCCTCGGCGGGACCTACAACGGCAACTGCCGGAACCAGGTGCATCACACGCCCGACAACACGGCCACAACGATCCTGGGCTTGTTCGGGGTGGAGTGCGTCACGGTACGGGACGTCACCCTGCGGGACCAGCGCACCTATGCCGTGCACCTGACGAACTGGCGCCGGGTTACCATGCAGAGCATCGCTATCGACCTGCCGGCCCGGATGCAGTGCGAGAATCAGGATGGCATCCACGTGCAAGGGCCAGGCGAGTTCCTCGTTCTACGGGATATCCAGGGGTGCGCCTGGGACGACTTCATCGCTATCAACGCCGATGATGGCAACTGCGACCTGGACGAGAACGGGACGGTGGTATGGAACAACCTGGCGGGCCCCAACGTGAGTGTCGGCCCCGTCACCGACGTACTCATCGATGGGGTGATGGTCGAGGACGCGGCGCAGTGCATCCGGCTGCTCTCGCGTGGCTCACGGCTCGACAGGGTCATCGTCCGCAACGTCACGGGCACATACCGGAGCTTCGGCGTCTGGATCAACCCATGGCAGGAGCTTGGAGGCAACTTCGGGTCCCTCGTGTTCGACACCATCGATCTCCGGCACGGCCCGGCGAACTACGACTACACGCCTCCCTTTCTGTTCAGCGTGGGCGGCCGCATAGACGCCCTGTCACTGCGGAACGTCACGCATCTCCATCCCACGGACTCGCGGCCCGTTCTGCGGGTAGACGCCAACGGCAACATCGGCTCACTGACCGTGGACGGCCTGCAGATCATCGAGGTTGATGAACGGGCCGCTGATGCGCGGTACCTTCAGGTGGAAGGCCGGATCGACGAGTTGGTCCTGCGTGATGTGTCTGTCCGGCGCGGCCCGAGGACTCTAGTGGATGGCTGCCTGGTGGAGATCGGTGGCCCTAGCTCGAGGCCTTCCTACTGGGGGCCGGAGACCGCCCTCCCTCCACGAGAGTACGAGGCCAGGGTGGGGCGGCTCTGCCTTCACCAGGTGTGCGCCGAGCGACTGAACCACCTCGTCACGCTGCAGTCGGGCGCGTTGGACGGCCTGTACGCCTCCGCCATCCTGTGCAGCGAGCTCGCAGGGGCCGTCCTGGCACATCTTGGAGGGTCCGTTGGGGAGGTGCATCTGAACGCTCTCCACGGCGCGACACCGATGGATTGACCCGGCGCTGCATGCCTCTCGGGCCCTTCTCAGGCCGAGAGCCGCTGCTTCACGAGGGCCAGAAGTGCCCGTGCCGCCTGCTCCGGGCCGGTAGTCTCGTAGCCGGGGATCCCAAGCCGAGTACGCATCTGGCCAACGAAGATCCCGGCCGTGTACGCGGCCCCGAAGGTCTTCAGCGCCAGATCCTCGTGCAGTTCGCGGAACTGTGGCGGGCCGAATACGTTGGCGAAGTAGCAGTGGCCCAAGCCTGTGGAAGTCGTTGTCCCCTTGGCCATAGCGGCGCCTTCGCGGAACACTTCCAGCGCGTCACCCAACCCCAAGAGCGGCTCGATCGCCGGATGGGAATCGTCGACCTCCTCGTAGTTGTTCGCGTACAGAATGATGTCCACGGGGTAGCCGTGGAGGACCTCCTCGATGGTAGTCACCGGCAGGATGACACGGGCATTCACGAGGTGTGGATTGTGCACGATGGCCCGGTCCACCTGGTTGAACGCGTACCCGTGTTGCAGGTCGTCCAGCCGTATGAAGGCCCCGACCTCGGTGCCGTAACCGAGCAGGCGTCCGTCGGCGTCGACCTCCAGTGAGCCCATGTCATCAGCTACGACCACCAGGTCGCTGATCTCGGCCTCACCGATGGCCCGGAACGCCTCGAGACACTCACTCTTGCCGGTCGCCGTGTCGCCGATGATCAGGATGTTCGCTGCCGGCCCACCTCGCAGCTGCACCCGGACCATCGCCCCGTGGAACGGCATGCGACCGCGCCGCATGATGGCGACGTTGTGCAGCGTCAGGATCATCTTCTTCAGATAGCCGAAGTACGCGAAGCGATCCTCGTCA
>JAEAME010001190.1_pt1 | contig 19459 bp, 16 predicted proteins | sample 8958731 | NCBI WGS metagenome assembly JAEAME01 (sample SAMN16933194, study PRJNA681113) | bioreactor sludge metagenome | isolation source: anerobic bioreactor sludge (Control) | place: India:Bengaluru | collected 2018-10-24 | reverse complement strand
AATCTTTGGCGTCAATTCACCGAATATGATCAGCACAATTGTAACGATGATAATTTCAAATACCATTGCAATGTTTTCAGAGAAATGAAGATAAGCGCTTAAATCGGCCGTCAATAATGCGGCAACCGTCGCTGCTGATATATTTACAATTGTATTTCCAACCAGAATAGTGACTAAAAGCAATCTCGGTTTCGCCAATAAACTGACAATGCGCACAGAAGCTTGTGATGAGCTTTCTTTTAATCGATCAACCATCTCCTTTGATAACGAAAAAAAAGCTGCTTCCGAACCAGAAAAAAATGCTGAGAAAACAATTAAAATTAGAAAAGTAATGCTTCGAAGATATGACGCTGCTTCCAAAAGAACTTCAACCTTTTTTTATTATTTTCGTTGGCAAATTTACCAGATAATGATCTTCTTTTTTTGTCATGTCCTGTTTATCGTCTTGGGTCTGATCATTATATCCAATTAAATGCAACAATCCGTGAATGACAACACGGGAGAGCTCAACTTCTGGGGAGACATCATAATCTTGCGCCTGCCGCATGGTTTGTTCGATATTGGCATAGACCTCTCCCTCTAACTGCTTATCTCTTTCATCGGTTAAATTAAAGCTCAGGACATCGGTTGTTGTATCTTCGTCCAGAAATTCCTGGTTTAGTTTAATCATGTATTGGTCGTCAATAAAAACAATATTTATCTCAGCCTTTAAAATCCCTTCTTCAAACAATACTCTTTCAGCAAGCGCTTTGACCTGCTTTGTTTGCGGCTTGATGTTGGGACAAATATTTTCAACACTAATTTTGTAATTCAGCATTTTTTTCCCTTATCTTCTTTTCTTTAAGGGGAATTAATTTTTCGTTCTGATCAGGATATTCGATTCGCGAATGAAATGTGCCTAATAACACCGTTTCAAAGCTTTCATTAATTCTGGTTAATTCTCTTAGTGTGAGTGGACAATCATCCAACTCCGATTCCCGAAATCGCTCCTGGACAATGGAAATAACCATTCCTCGAATTCGACTTGGCGAAGGATCTTTGAGTGTTCTTGATGCGGCTTCGATTGCATCTGCCAGCATCACGATTCCAGTTTCTTTTGTTTCAGGCTTGGGACCGGGATAACGAAAGTTAGATTCATTAATGTCCTCACCATCGTTTCTTTCAATTGCCTTTTGATAAAAAAACGAAATTAAGGTCGTTCCATGATGCTCTGCAATGAAGGCTTTTATCTGTTCTGGTAGCTTATATTTCCTGGCAATCTCAAGTCCTTTTTTCACATGGTTCACTAAAATCAAACAGCTCATTGTCGGGGATAATTTTTCATGTGGATTCTTCGCCTTCATCTGGTTTTCTATAAAATATTCTCGTTTTTCTATTTTCCCAACATCATGATAATACGCACCAACCCGCGTTAACAAGGCATTAGCACCAATTGATTCTGCCGCAGCTTCAGCTAAATTGCCCACCATTAGACTATGGTGATAGGTTCCTGGCGCTTCCATTGCCAACTTCCGCAGCAATGGATTATTCAAGTCTGATAATTCTAACAGCCTCATATCCGTCGCTATATCAAAAAAATACTCGAATATCACCTGCAAGCCATAGACCAACAAGGGTGAGATAAAACCATTGATCGCTCCCAATATCCAAAAATTTGCAATTGTTTTAAAGCTGGAATAGCGCATTATCTCCAAGACAGTGATCGATACCAAATACGCCCCAACTATCATCACAATTGAATTAAAAAGCCAATGGCGAGTTCGGATTCGTCTGACAGACAAAACAGCTATGGTACCAACAAAAATGGAAAGAATAGTAATATTAAATTCATTGCCCCGCAAAAAGCCAATAAAAAGGCTTAAAACAATCGTTCCCATCACGCCAACCGTCGTATCAAAGAATATCGTCAACAGCATGGAACCGATCGTAATTGGTATCAAATATGGAGAAAGTTCAAAGCGATTAATATTATAAGCAAGAAACGTAACCAAAACAAAAATAGTAGCCATTAAAATAGCACGCTTCTTGTCTTTTAGCAACGAAATGCGAGTTTTGCTCATCGCCAGGGAAATTATCAATATGATAATCGCCAGGCTGATCATTAAGAACTTGCCCAAATATCGAACGATTGTTAAAAATATACTTTTGCCAGCTTCTCGTTCTGCTAATTCAATAGCGAGAGAATTTAACTTGTCAAGCTGATCTTTGGTTATTCGTTCATAACGATCGATGATTCGCTCTTTTTCTAATACCGTGCCTTTCGCCAGGGGGACGTTGTTTCTTGCTTCAGCCTCACGACGCTTCGTTTCCTCGACATCAAAAATAATATTAGGCTTTAAAAAAGACTTCAAAATTTGATAGCCAGCTCGAATTCTCGTATCATCGTTGGGAAAAGTGGCTCTAAGTTTCTCTAACAAAATCCCCTCCACTTCGGCTTCGTCATAAAACGATTTAATTTCCTCAACGAGTTCTTCACTTATGGTGATCAACAAAAGTTTATGATCAACATTTTTTATGCTTTGCTTTTTTATATTCAAAATACCTAATGAACAAATATCCCTACTCAATCGATTCAATTGCTCGTTGAAAAATTTGAGGGATCCGTTCGTAACTAACTTCAAGAACTGTGTTAAATTTTCATCTGAAAATTCGATATTATTTTTTTGTAAGAGCCTTGACACTTCTTTGATTAGTAAGGTCGCATTGGGTGTCTCTTCTCGAATGATCTTAAGTGAATCGAAAAAGGCAGTTAAAAATTGAAGTTGCTGGTCGCGTAATGTATCATCTCGGGTAAAAACCGGCAAAACCTCGTCTTCCGCCCGCTGACGATCCTTCTTTAATTCGTCTTCGGTTTTATTAATTGCAAAAGTAAACGGAGCAATAATCTCATCACCGATATAAACTTCTTTTTCTTTCAAATCGCCATATTTGTAAGACTTCCCTCGTGGCAACAACATAGAGATCAGAACAACAACTAGCACAGCAATAGCGATAGTCCAGAAATATTGATCTAGAAATGAATTTCTAACGCCGTTAGATTTTATTTTATTCAATTGCACTTTTATTATCTGCGAAATCTTTTCTAAAATATTCTCCACTTGGTCGCTCCAAATTTCAACCGTCACTCTTGCTCTGCATGGTCATTGTCATATTTATCATATGCCTTAATAATTTCCCGAACAAGTCGATGTCTAACGACATCCCTATCTGATAAATAAACATAATCTATGCCAGTAATGTTGGCGAGAATTTCCTGAATTTGCACCAGCCCAGATTGCTTTTTATTTGGCAAATCAATTTGAGTAATATCTCCAGTAATAATCGCTTTTGAATTTACCCCCAGGCGCGTCAGAAACATTTTCATTTGATTAGGAAATGTGTTTTGAGCTTCATCTAAAATCACAAAAGCGTTATTTAAGGTTCTTCCTCTCATATAGGCGAGGGGGACAATTTCAATAGTACCGTTTTCCATGTATTTTTTCAATTTGGCTGGAATGACCATGTCGAATAGCGCATCATATAACGGCTTTAAATATGGATCAACTTTTTCCCTCAGGTCGCCGGGCAAAAAGCCCAGACTCTCTCCTGCTTCCACGGCAGGCCGAGAGAGCACTAATTTATCAACCAGTTTGTCTCGTAAGTGAGCCAGTGCAATGGCGACTGCCAGGTAGGTTTTTCCAGTTCCTGCTGGACCGATAGCAAAAACAATATCATTTTTGTAGGCAGATAAATAATAGCGTTTTTGTCCTTCTGTTTTTGGTTTGACATAACCGTCCTTCGTGTAAAGGACAACTGAGGAAAGGTCTTCTGACTTTTCAGTCAGCACTTTGCCTGATTTTATGACTTCAATAATCGTTATGAAATCATTCTCAGTAATTTGATCGTTCTTTTCAAGGATCTTAATCAACTCAACAAACAGTCGCTCAATTGATTGAACTTCCTGTGCTTCGCCAGCAACAGTGATCTCGCCGCCTCGAGCGACGATTTTCACATCAAAATTTCTCTCGATTTTTCTCAGATAAACATCATTGAAACCAAATAACTTTAGCTGATCTAATCCATGTACTGGAATTTTTTTTTGAATTTCAATCGTCTCCGCCATTTCACCAATAACTTTTTATATTATTCTGTCGTTTTAATAAATCACTTAAATAGAAAAAGCTCTTAGGTTATAGCGATAGCCACTAACCAAGAGCTTTTCTAAATGCTATTGCGTCTGATAAAAAGCTTTTGCTAATTGATGAAACCCATTAAGCAATTTTAATGAAGCTAAACAATGAATATTTTATTTGTCAGGAAGTATCAATACCTGGTGCGGGTAAATTACATTTTTATCTTTAATAACGTCGTTGTTAGCTTCAAAAATCTTGGTCCATTTTGTTGGATCACTGTACACTTCTGGTTTCCCAGCTATCTTGGCTAACCAGTCACCCTTCACCACGATATACTCATTATCGGCTGCTGTTCTTTGAATTTTGAAAAGCTGATTTGCGTAAATCAAATCAGGATCTTTTATTTGATCGCGATTATAAGTGTAAATTCTCATCCATTGATATGGATCCCCGTAAATGTCTTGTTTGCCCGAGATTTTCCACAGATAATCACCCTTTACAACGGTATATTCATCGAAATCAGCTTTGGGCAGATTTGCTCGCAGTTGAGCGATCTTTCCTTCGATCGTTGCTAGCTTGTCTTGCATTTCACTTAGCACTGCGATTTTATTTTGTTTAAGCTCATTGAGCTTTTGTTCGAGTTGATCGATTTCAGCTCGTCTTTTGAATAATTCCTCAGGTGAAAGACTGGCCAAATTGTCAACTTGGCTTTCGAGATCGTTCAAGCTGGAACGATATGCTTTTACTCCCGCTTCATCGGTGCCGAGTAACGCATAGATTTCGTTCCATACGCTGGCAACTTCCTCATCAATTTGTGCGATTTGCTGTTTTACGACTTCCATATCAGCATCGCATTTGTTTAGCTCCGCTTTAGCGTCGGCTTCTCTCTTTTGATATTCCGCTAATTTCGCGTTATATTCATCCATTGTCATCTTTTCTTGAGCAATAGAAGAATAAGAAAACAACAACAGTAAGCAAAAAACTAGAGCGAAAGCCGATGCGATTTTAATTATATTTCTCATCTTAAAATTTCCTCCAAAATTATGAGTTAGAATTACATATCGCTTAACCTGCTTGTTACAACTTCTTTTTCGCTCTTAACATCTTCGAGTTTTTGTTTCTTTTCAGCCAGTTCTCGATCGATATCTGCTTTTTGCTGTTGACATTTCGAGAGTTGTTCTTCCCCTGCTAAAGCCGCTTTTCTCTGCTCCTCTAATGCTTGCAGTTGTTTCTCATTCGGATGCTTGGTACAGCCACTCAGGGAAAGTGAGAAAATTAAACCGACTACCGAGACAATTACAATAATCGTCCTCGACAATTTTCGCATTAAATTAACACCTCCTTCCACTTTTAAAATTCAGCTTTTTATAATTATTTTATATAAATGAATAGCTACTCTGCTCCCTCCAGACAAATTTAGGCTACCCTTGAAGCAACTCGTTTTAAATTATAGTTTAATCGCCTTAACCTTTTAACTCAATTAATAATAACAAAAAAAAATATAATTGTCAAGTAAAAAATTTGATTCCAGTTTTTTTTTTGAACAATATCTGAATCTAATCTCAAAACCAATTTCAACCAATGTCATTGAAAGCTGATCCACCAATTAGCTGACGGGTTACAATGGCCATAGCTAATGAAATTCTATAATTTTTCCCTTTTTTTAGAATGACTTCAGCTATTGAATATCAATTTTTAAGCCTAACTCTTTTAGCTGCTCACAATCCACTTCTGACGGTGAATTGTCCATCAACGACAGCGCACTGGTTGTTTTAGGAAATGGAATCACTTCTCGAATTGATTTTTTGCCAGCCAAAAGCATTACCAGCCGATCAAAACCAAAAGCAATGCCGCCATGTGGGGGAGCGCCGTATTGCAGAGCATCCAGAAGAAAGCCAAATTTCTCTTTCGCATCGGCTTCGCTAATTTTTAACAACGAAAAAACCTTCATCTGGCTTTCTAAATTATGATTACGAATACTTCCTCCAGCGATTTCATATCCGTTCATAACCAGATCATAAGCCCGCGCCCGAACTCGCCCGGGATCTGTTTCAAGAAAGCTTAAATCTTCTATTTTGGGCGTGGTGAATGGATGATGCATAGCTACAAAACGACCCGCTTCCTTATCAAATTCCAGCAATGGAAAATCAGTAACCCAAAGCGGGCAAAACTTATCTTCGCTTATTAGAGTTTCATCAAAACCTAATTTTAGCCGCAATCGACCTAATAAGTCTAAAGTCTGGCTTCGCTCACCAGCCAAAAAAATCAGTAAGTCGCCGACTTCACTTTGCATAATTTCATTAATTTCAGTAACCATCATTTCGGTTAAAAATTTACGAAACGAGCTATCCCACCCATTCGCTGTGACTTTGGCAGTTAAAACGCCTTTTCCTCCGAGTTCGGTGACAAATTGGTTCAGGTTATCAAGCTGTTTTCGTGAGTAGTGGGCATGACCTTTTAGATTAATCCCGGCCACCAATCCCTTATCTTTCACTGTTGCTGAAAAAACTTTGAATTCCGAAACGGCTACAATGTTACTAATATCCTTAATTTCCAACTCAAACCTTAAGTCCGGTTTATCAGTACCATATTTAGACAGAGCTTCGTCATAAGACATCATTGGAAACGGAGTAGCGAATTCAATATTCAGGAGTTTTTTAAAAATATGCCATGTTAAATCTTCAGTAAGGCGATAAATATCTGACTCATCAATAAAGGACATTTCGATATCAATCTGCGTGAACTCAGGCTGTCTTTCCGCCCTCAAATCCTCGTCTCGAAAACATTTCACGATTTGGAAATATCTGTCATAGCCAGCTATCATTAAAATCTGTTTGTACGTCTGAGGAGATTGTGGTAAAGCATAAAACTTCCCTTTATGAATTCGACTGGGAACCAGGTAATCTCGAGCCCCTTCTGGCGTGCTTCTCATCAAATATGGCGTTTCAATCTCTAAAAATTTTTGAGCATCAAGAAACTGCCTGACCAGTTGCGCCACACGATGTCGAGTAATCAGGCTTTTTTGCATTTCGGGCCGACGAAGATCGAGATAGCGATATTTAAAACGAAGCTCTTCAGTGGCATCCACATTGTCAACAATTAAGAACGGCGTGGTTTTAGCTGAATTTAATATTTCGTACTCTTCAACAACAACCTCAATCTCACCGGTAGGTAACTGCTTGTTCACCATTCCTTCAGGGCGAGACCGAACCATTCCTGTGACACTAATTACATATTCCAGTTTTAATTCCTTTGCCGCTCCAGCTATTATTTCGTTCTGGGATGCATCAAAAACAATTTGAGTTTTGCCATAGATGTCGCGCAAATCAACAAATGTCAAATTACCGTGTTCCCGTCTTCGGTCAACCCACCCCTGCAAAGTCACTCGCTGATTTTCATGTTTTAAACTTATCTCACCACAAGTATGTGTTCTTTTATATTTCAATGTTGACTCCTATAATTGATCTTTCCCATCTTCCAAATTTCTCGATTTTTTAGTATACAATTTAATCAATTTTGCACGAAAAATCAATAACTAATTTTATCACTTTTTGAAAAACCTAAAATAAAAAAGTCGTTAGCTTTTCACTAACGACTTTTTCAAAATTTATTAATTTAAGATTGGCTATTATATGGCTATTTTGATATTCAGTGTTTTCAAGGCGTCTTATCTCTAATATCCAAATGTATAAACTTGTCTAAACGTCGCATCGCCTTTTGCCGGATCGATGGCACCAAAATTATCCCACCGTTTGATTCGACTGAGAACGCATCGTTCAATACTGGGGCTATTTAGGGTTGACGAAATTATTTTTACGTCTTTAATCTTTCCGTCCGGACCAATCGTAAATCTTACAACTAATTTCCCTTTCAAATCCGGATTTTGTTTCAGCTCTCGCTGATAGCAATATTGAATTGATGAGTTGTGGCCATTGACCACTTCAGATACCTTATCTGAATCGCGGCTCTCTGATTTGATCCCTCGTTCATCAGCAACTTCGGAGACCTCTTCGACAACGATGTTTCCAGTTCTTTGAATATCGGTCGATTTTGCCTGCCCCTTTTCAACCAATAACTCGTCGATGCCACCGGTCTCAGTCGAGCGAGTTCCTTTTTGAGCAATCTGCCCGTTCCCTTGCTTTATAATAGAACCCGCAGTCGATTTACCAGATTTTTTCAAGCCATCTAAATTGCCCAACACTTTATCCAGATCACCCTGACCACCGGCTGCCTCACCAAGCACATCGGTTACCGCTTCACCCTGGGCGTTGCTCCCTGAACCGGTTAATAATCCTAATAATCCTTTGGAGCTGACTTCCTGAGAAATCTGCTCTCGCGAAGACATCCCTTTTCCAGTTCCAGAGGAGCTTCCAAAATCATGCGAGCCTCCTGAAGCATCACCCGAAAAATTGGCTGTCTGGCTGGACGGAGAACCGCCACCCGATCCGCTTCCACCGATCACCCTACTTTTTGAAGAATGATAAGCGTTTTCAGCTACCAGTTGCTCTGCCTCTCATGGGTCTGGCTCGACTGTTACTGCTGGCACATTTTCTCTTTCCAACACCATTGTTACAAATTGCTTCTGGATACGATCGATCTGAGATTGCTCGAATCCAGTTTTAGGCGGATGCATGGAAAAATAGAAGGCTCCAGAGAAATGTACGACAAAGCTGATCATCCAGACTACTAAAAAGCGTTTATCCAAAGTATCGATTAAATTTCGTTGATACTCCTTCGGGAAATGCCCGTAGTTATAATTCGATGCCAGCCCCCAAGCCTCGTTGGTGTCTGACTGGCTGCCGGAATAAAGGCTATCCTGATTATTCACATCAACCCCTTATGTTTATTATGCGATTAATTGAGTTAACTCTCTTTCTTATAAACAACCAATCTCATATTTGGATAATCGGATTTCCCACAGGTCGCCATCACCTTCACCAACAATTTATATGGAATTTCCCGGTCTCCCTGAATAGTCACCTTGCCAGAAAATTTTGTCCCATATTGCTCTTCCATTTTTTTGGCTTCTCTGGCATAGACCGATAACTTTTCCTGAAGATTTTTAATAATCAATCCTTCACTGGCAAGAATATTATTTACCTTTTCTATCGGTTCGTGATTTACCATAACCCATTCTTTTGAAATCACCAAATCAAGCGCAACCTCTGGTGATTTTTCAATCTTTGAGGATGGCAAAGTCAGGTATTCTGAAGGTTGAATCAACGTGCCCTCGGTAGAATAGTTTTTCAATAAAAACACCAAAATTATGGTGAACATGTCCATCATTGAGGTAAGGTTGACACGAACTTTGCCCGGGTCGGTGTTATGTTTTTTTCTTCGGGAAGGAATAAAAGCCATTAAATCCTCCGCATCATAATCATTTGATTAATGGTAAAAAGTTACAATTTAATATCAAGCTACTTAAATAACGCCAGCCGCCAGAGATACTTCGGGAAACAAGCTATAAGTTCGATCTTCAATTTTGATCAACCGAGCGGCATCCATCGTATCGACCAGTAATTGATATTTTACATCTGGCTCTGCTTGAATAATAATATTATCAATGTCTGAAAAACTACCCAACGCCTTCTTTTTTATCTCATATAATTTTTTTGATAATTCATCAAAATTATATTCTTTATTTTCCCTCAGCGGGATTGTCGGGCCTTCTCCATCGACACTTTTTAAAATTGCCAATGAACTGGAAATATAAAATCCTTCATTGGTAATCGTAATTGCCAGATCAAGCTTTTTTTGGATTTCTTTGGGAGCTGCTAATTGAGTAACTGACGTCCCCACTGCTGGGGGTAAATTTAAATCGATGACCCCAATTTTTATAAATGATGCCGTAGAAAGCAATAATGGGATCATACATACCATTAAATTCATGACTGGCGTCATATTCAGCTCAACATCTTCTGGATCAATTGTTCTTCGGAATGACGGTCGATAAGCCATGTTTATTGATTCCCTGTAATTAAGTTAATCAGTTTTACAGTGTGTTCATCAATTTCATCGATAATTTTAGTGGTCTTATTGTGTAGAAAAGTATAAACCAGGATTGCCGGGATGGCAATTGCCAGCCCCACCAGCGTGGTATTCATTGCCACAGAAATACCAGCCGCAAGCATTCGTGATTTTTCCGTCGCATCGATCCCCGGAGCCGAAACCGCATTGAATGCCGCAATCAAGCCATAAATAGTGCCCATCAATCCCAGCAATGTCGCCACATTAGCAAGTACTGCTAAAAAGCCAGTACGCTCTTGAAGTTTGGGAATCACTTCTAATGTTCCTTCGTCAACTGAATTCTGAATCGCTCGGAATTCGATCGTTTCGCTTTCACTGACCTTTCGCAAGCCTGCCATTACAACTTGTGCCAGCGCTTTATTATTTGCCGACTGGCATAACGATAACGCCTGTTTGTAATCGCCGGCCTTAACCAGTTTTCGTACTTCTGCCATAAATTTAGGTGCATTAATATTCGATCTCACCAAAATATAATAGGCACGCTCAATAGCAATAGCAACGACAAAAATTGCCGCCACCAATAACAGCCACATGAACCCCCACCCTGTTGATGTTGTGCTAAAATTTTTTAGAACCTCAGCCATTCAACTACCTCCATCATTGGTTTAATAATAAATTTTAACGCTTCATAATGATAAGCTTGATTAAGCTATTTCAATTCAAATTATTTGGATGACTTTTTGGAACCGATAAGTTTCGCCTTAAAATCCTCTACCTTTTTGGGTCCCCATAAACGATTATCTATTATCATCGGCTTTTCTGGCACCTGTTTCAATTCCTTTTCAAAAGAACGGTTGACAAATTCTACTTCTCCTAATTCCGGTTCCATACGCTTCGGCAGAATGGCAACACTGGGCTTCTCAATCACAGCTTCGATTTGGATTTCCATCAACTCAATTTCATCATTCAGGTTTACCAAACCAGAACCTTTTAATGCAGTGTCTGCCGCTGCTGCAACTTTTGCTGTATCAGTCGACTGTGGCTGTGTTTGCGCATGAAGCGGTATGGTGAATAGACCAAATAGCACCAAAAGGACGATTGCCTTTATCCAGGAATTCATATAATCGCCACCTTTTAATATATAATTATGTACTTGTCCATTATTAAATTTTGCTTTATTCTTAAATCACTGGTTTCCAGTTGAATTTGTTGTTCTTTATCAATCCAGCCTGGCAATGATTTTGCCGTAATAATAGCAATTAATCCTCCACCAGTTCCATCGCTATCTATCCCCTCTATTGCGATTAAATTTTCCCCTTCGATCAGGTGGTCGGTAATCTGATAAATATGTTCGTTCTGCCGGCTGGAATCGCTGCTTGTGAAATTTGCTATATATTCGCCATTTAAGAAAAGATTGTATGAATCATCGACAATTAATTTTATATCGGCCGAGACCGGCAATCCAGCGATAGTAAAGCTCTTTCTGAAATAGACACGGTTACTCGAAATTGGTGTAGTCTGAACAAGCTTGTCTGGCAAAAACCGATGTTGATCCTCGCCGGCTAATGAATCTGTGGCAATAGAATCGGGGAGAAGTTTTGCTAGTCCCAAAGAATCGTTTCTGACCATTGTGTCCAATTTATTTTCAGTTGCCTTCAAAGTATCTTTACCAAATCGGATTGTGTCATTAGCGAAAAACCAGATGGGAGCCAACATACCCTGAAACTGATTCCTGCTTTTCTCGGTGTACCCGGCATTTCTCCACGCTACACTGCTAAAGTCCGGCATTACCCAGTTTTCAAAATAGCTATTGGTCGCTTGCCAACTCGGGTCTGTAGCAATCTGCTCGGTTTTGGTTTTGAGATTCAGTATCGAACCATATTGCTCCGGATCGATCTTCACCAATGCCAGCATAATTTTGGGCACCCAAATATTGGATATTTGCAAATCTTGAGATAGCTTATAACCCAGTTCCAACATCTCCTGGGTGCTTTCTTTGAACGATAGATAATTATCTTCAAAAGTAAATAACGCTTCTTCATATCGAATTTTGTCAGTCTCTTTAAAAAGTTTCTCATATTTCTTTCGATTGGAATTGATAATATCCACCAGCGCCTGATTTTTCTGGGCGATCGAATAAAGATCTTTGAGCATTTTCTCTTTGGTTTCAGAAACTATCGGATCACTGATATTTTGCTCGGTCGCTTTCTCCAGCGTCTTTTTATAAATTTCAGTAGTAACCTTTGTGAAAGCCCGATTAAAGTCAACCAAATTTGCTAATTGATCGGAAATTGTGATAGGATCCGTTTCGTCAGATATGCCATCATCTTGATCGATAAGCTTGATATAATTCTCAAGATTGGCTTGATAGAGATCTAAAGATTTTTCTGCCAGATTGTTATATTCTGTTGCCAATAAATTATTCGAGATCAGTATCTTTTTTCGAGAGAGCTTGACCCACTGATTTTCAATTCCCAATTTCCAGGCTTCCTGTACATTTCTAACGTGGGCATCAACAATTTCCTGGATCAACGGTGTAATTGCTTTGCCAAGGACCTGTCTCCGATACTCCATTTCTGCCACATTATTCAGACCTTCTGGAATCGGCGCTTGCAGGAAGGCATTAACCGTTGAAAAATTCAATTCAGCCATATCATAAATGATTTCTGATATTTTTTCCTTGCATCGTTCCACCCACCTTCGAGCGACTCGCAGGGTACTATCTTCTCTGGTTATTTTGGTTATTTCCGCTGGGGTTAATGTGCTATCCGCACCAATTAATGAACGTTCATATTCATCAGCCAGGCGAGTTAATATCTTGACTGCCTGTTTGTATGAATCCTCGGATTTGCCATAGAGATCAAATGTCGTTTCATTAATTTCTTTGTGAGCGACAATCCGTCTTGTTTCTTCCATCGCTGGAATTTCCTGTTTTGCCCAGGTTAAAGCAAACTCTTCATAAGCACCACCAATATTATATGTAGCCTCATATAATCTGAGCGTACCAAAAGAGGCAACTTTCGTATATCCATCAACAATTTCGATTAACAATTCTCGCTTACATTTTTTAGATTGATCTAATTTCTCTTTTGGCAATGCAAAATCTATCTTATCGTAATCCTCGAATTTCAGTCGGGTCAGTTGAAATAGTGCCTCAGCCGCATAATAATCGTTATTTTCTAAATTCTTTTCATGAAATTCTTCATTCTTAGCTACACCAAGCTTATACTCGGCAGTCGCCTTCTCGATTTCATTTTTAGCTCGGAAATATTCGCCTCGTTGAAAATATGATTCTACAACGCGCGGTGAAGTGGGGAAGCGCTTTGCATATTCTCCATAAACTTGATTGGCATCTTCCAGCCTGTCCAATTTGAGATAATAGGTCGCCATATCAAAATATAAATCATCTGCATCATCCGCAGCCGGATATTTTTGTACAAAAGCCTGGTTAACACGAATTGCATCCTCCCATTCTTCTCCCTTAACAAAAAAGAAGCTGGCATTGTACAATGCGTTATAAGCCTGAGCAGAATCCTGGGCAGCATCAGCTAATCGTTCATAAGTCAGGGCAGCATTTTTGGGCTCGTTTAGCTCGCCGTAATCTAGAGCCAGGTTATTCATTGCATCTAACAGATATTTGGAATTCAGTCGGGTTTCGATCAAATAATTATAGGTTTCGATCGCCCGACTATATTCTTTAGCCTTATCATATTCCAGAGCAGCATTAAATAAACTCAAGTCCGCAAACTCTGCGTTGGGAACTTCTCTCACTACCCGCAAATATTCATTTCCTGCCTGAAGATGATCCTCAGAATTGGCATAGACTTGCGCCGCCAGAAAGATCGATTCGGCTAATCGCGTTCTGGCTTTTTTCTCCAACTCCGGAGAAATATCTGGCGTGTTCGCTAATCTGCGAGCAACAATCTCTGCACTTTTAAAATCACCTTTGCCAAAATAGCTTTCTAAAATGGTGTATTTCACATTATTAATATCAGGGCTATTGGGGAAATGCTTGACAATCGTATTAAAATAGCGAAGCGCTTCTTTAAACTGGTTATTATTGTAGTACAGCGCACCACTGTTTGCTAAGATTGCTGCCGTCTCCGGCTCATGGGGGAAAATTTTGATATAATTATTATAGGCTCGTGCGACCTTCTTTTCATTTTCGGTTAATTCCAGCCGTTGATAATTCAAGGCTGATAGTATCACTACTGGCTTATTCAAAGAATCCTGAGCGCTACCCGGCATCGCTACTACCTTTTTGGTCGTATCATTTTCGACCATTTCTTTCGCTAATGCAATTACATTTTCAGCCGCAAATCTCTGATATTTGCTATTCCAGTAAAGATCACTGATCTTCATATACTCTTCAAAAGCAGCTTCCTTTTGATCCAGTTTGGTATCCATAGTAAGTGCCATATTCCAATGAATAAGTGGAGCGCTGCTATCCGAAGGAAATGCCTTCAAATACTTACGACTATCGTTGACTGCTTGAAGATAGAGATACTGATCACGATTCGCTTCAGCTCGTTGAAATAGCAGATTGATATTATCACGCAATGATCGTTCAGTAATATGATAGGCTTTTTCTCTCAGCTTCTCATTGTCATGACGTTGCCACCAGGCGTTACCAGGGGAGTAATCATTAAATAATTTTTCTCTTGAAACATAAGCCATCATTTCATCTTTGAGGTATCGATAGCACGTTACAATTTTATCTTGAATTTCTGGAGCGTCCTCGTGGTCAGCGTACATTTTAAGCAATGTGGCGTACGCCTCAATCGCCTCATTATATAGCTCTTTTTCGTACATATAAACATCGCCGATCTTCTTTAAAATATCAGCACCATAATTTCTGCCACCGATACGATTTAAATATTCAACTGCCCGTTGGGTCCCACCATAATCGAGAAAGCTAATGCCGATATATTCGAGGGATTCATCGCGCAGCGTTGGATTGGAAAATCTCTGAGAAGGATCGATCAGTTTGGCTCGCTCGATATCATCTGCCAGCAGGGTAAAATAGGAAACCGCTTCTGCATAATTATTCAAACGATAATAGCTCCATCCCAAGCGATAAAGCGCTTCATCAAATTTGGGGCTATCTCTATATTCCAAAATCTTTTTGTACAATTCAATCGCTTTTTCAATCTCATTTTTGGGTGGATTGAAGAAATATTCTCCAATGCGCATCAATGATTCTGGAACATAGCGACTTGCAGGATATTGCTGAATCACATATTCGTAAATTTTCAGAGCCGAATCAATTTTGCCCGATTCTTCAAGGACGAATCCTTTATTATAAAGCGCATCATCAACTAAATCGCTCTGAGGAAAATCATCAATTATTCGTTGGTACAATGCTAATGATTTTGACAGATCTTTGGTTGGTTCAGAAAGCGTTGTGTCGATGCCAGAACTGTCAAATTGCGCAATTTTGTCATCATATTCCTGCATCTGCTGAAGATAGTCATCCTCAGCGACCTCATAATATAATTCCGCTAATCGGATAATTACTTTGTCGGTTACATGGCTTGTTGGATTATTGGTAAGAAACTTTTCGGCATCCATAATGCCTTTGTCGCGCAGCTTTAATTTCTCAGTTTTAAGCTCATCAACCTGTTGCAGGTAATATTCGCGGTATTTTAATACATCTTCAATTGAATAGGTATCCAATAGCGAATCAATTTTTGCCTGACGGCTCGGCTCGACGCTTGACTCTTGTTGAGAAAAACTTAGTCGGTATGAAATTAAAAAAATAATTGCAGTGCATAAGATGATTATTTTCTTCATTGCCCATCCCTATCAGGTAATTCTTCTTACCTAAAATTGCTTCCCACTTTGCTTATCGTTTAGCCACGAACTTTCATCAAAAAATTCACTTTCCTCAGTTTCAATTTCCCGGGTTTTGGTTTCAAAATAGATGTCCTGGAAATATTTTTCTTTTTCTAACTTTTCCAATCGAATTTTTTCCGCTTCCATTTCCTTTTCTATTTTTCTAACTTCTTCATCAAACCGCCGAATCCTCAGTTCCAAATGAAGCTTTTTCTCTTTTAATACATCATCGATGAGAGCAAGATTTTTTTGATAGCCCCCGATTTTCTGAATTCGCTCTTGATATGAAACAAAATTGATATCGCTCATCCCAAATCCTGATAGATTCACCCATTTTTCAGTTTCCATTTTAACTTCTTCGACATTGTGATTGGCTAACCAAACCTGAAACTGATTCAATTGATTATTCAAATCTTTTAAATCATCTTCGATAATTTCTAAATCAACGGCTGCCTCTATTCTGGTGTTTTCTCTGTTCAGGCTCATTAATTGGGCAACTACCTGTAAATCTTCCTGAACTCGCTTTTTTTCAAATATCATATCACTCATCAGATCGGTAATTATGCCGCGACGATAAATTATTCCCCCTTCTTTGGTCGCAAGCGGATAGTCCATAAAATAGCTTACGCCCGACGGCACCTCATTCAATTGATAATTTTCAAGTACTGAAACAAGCCGACTTCGTTGCTTTAATGCATCTTCAGCCATCACTTCATTTCCCTGCTCTTTAGCTAATTTGATGATCGAATCAAATTCCTCAATTTGGCGAATGAGCACCTTGCGCTCATCGTGATATTCTTCAAGAAAACGGCTGCTGACGGCGCCACGATAACGAAAGGTCAATAAAGCATCACTAATCAAATCTCTAATTTTTACAACCTGAGGGTATAATTTTCTGTCCTGACGTTCGAGAATGTTTTCTTCCAGGTTTTCCAATTCATCTAATTGCGACAGCAAATGCTTTCGTTCTTCATTATATTCCTGCACTTTGTTGAGGACCTGTTTGGCGCCTGCTACGTAGCGCAAATCTTCAATCGCTTCATCGCTTCGATGCTGATTTCTTTTACAATGGGCTGAAAGCACTAATGCCTCATACATGTAGTTGGATAAAAGATAATTATTACAAATGACATCAACCTTATGAATGGCATTATCATACTGGCCTTTTTTTAAGCTTGCCCAAGCTTGACCTAACAAGCTAGCGTCATATCCATCGTAGCCCTTCGAAACCTGATCAAAATAGAGAATCGCTTTATCATATTCACCCCGTTGATAATAAAAATATCCCAGCTTTAATAATGATTCATTTTTGATTATCGAATAATTTAAATCTGTCCAGGGATAATTTTGTTGATTGACGATTTTTTCAAATATTTCTTTCGCCTGCGTATATTTTTCCAGATTGGAGAAAACTATGCCAGCAAATATTGAGCCGGCAGATAATATTTTGAACCATCTTTAATATTCTCCAATACTCTGCTGGCATCCTCATACTGCTTTTGCTGAATATATAAATAACCCGCCAGATAATTAGCATTATTCAAATCTTCTCGATCGATGGTTATGAAATCCTTTACCTTATCAAAGTATTTGAAAAATTCATTATGCCAGCCATAAGTGTAACTGATGATCAATAATCGCAGATAGCATTGCCCGGCATACTGGGAATTGGGGTAATCATTAATAATTTCTAAATACCCGGCTTGAGCCGCATCATAATAGTGATTGGCAAAATTAGCTTCACTTCTGTAAAAAATCACCGCCGTCAGATCCGGATAATACGTTTTGTAGATAGCAAAAATTTGTTGGAACTGCAATTCTGCCAACTCATAATTTTCATTAGAATAATTAAGCAATGCATTACTAATTTCATTTTCCAGCATCCGGTCCCGCTCCTCAGGCGAAGCCGTTTGAATCAGATTGTCTCTGAGAATTTTATAGCTCGTATATTTCATCTGATATTCGGCAATTCGCTCAGCCTTCCAGGTATTGAAATATTCAGATACGGTAATGCCTTTGAATTCTTCACCATCTAAATATCCAAACAACTCAAGCACTCTTTTATCTATATTAGCGGTGATGTTGTTGCGAACATCAGTAATATCAAGTTTTGTCACTGAATCTAAAGCAGCCTTTTCTTCTAATAGATCAATTTTTTTTAGAATATCAACAATGGAAGCAGCCTCTTCTATGTAGCTTTCAACGACTTTGTCAGATGTCGGTCCTGCGATACGGCTTTCTTCCAGTATTTTGATGATTCGCTGTTTCTGTTGATTTAATTGTTTGATAATTTCTTGATCATTAGCAGCAGTAGCTCGCTTTTGAAAATAGTCTATTTTCTCATAAATCTGTAATATCGAACTTATCTCGTCCGAATAATTTTGAATCATTTCAGCGACTTGTTGCTTGGTTAATTGCCTCGTGGCTAATTTCTGATCATCTAACACAATTTGCAATCTATCTTTCAGCTGTTCAACTTCTTCTAACAGCTTCAGATCATCGATTCTTTGTACCGTCAATTCTAATCGTTCTAATTCATTGATAATATTTTTAATGGATTGAATTTCAGCTTCGTACTGTTTCAAAATAGTTTCACTTTTATTATAAACCAAATCAAATCCAGCATCCCCTTCAATAATTCCCGCTTTGCCTCGATGTTGAATTTCAGCCGTAACCTGACGAATAAGCTCGACCAGCAATTGTTCCTTGATGGTCATTTTGCTCAAGAATCTTTTAGTTTTTAAATCAAGGTAAAATTGTACCCGAGTTTCAAAGTCAACTTTAATATCATCAGTTTTAGGGGATCGCTCATTAAGCATGTTTGAATTTGCATGTCCGCCCGATGCAATTAATAAAACGATGATACTTTGGATAAGCCAACTTATCCATTGCTTATAGTTATATTTTTCGTTCATAGTAATTTTCTTATTCCATTTTAATAACTTTCTCAGCCACTTTAACAACGAAGGCATTTTTCAACTTATAATTATATAACATTTTTCTGATTTAGTCAACAAAAGTTTTTTTATATTTTTGTAATTCTTGTAACAAAGAGTATTTAATTTATAATTAAAATAATTTAAAATATTTAATATTAGATTGATCAAAATTCTTTGTTTTTATCTTCATAGAGGAAAGCAAAAACTAAAAATCTTGTAATTCAGTTGCCATCAATAGCTTATTAGCAAAGTTAAGATTCTTAATGAAAGACCAAATTAAAGTAAGCTACAATAAATAATACCTTTTATATAGTTGGATAGCGGAAAAATAAATAACAAATTTTTGTTAAAGATTCATTTGCAGATCAATAGGCAAGCAAAATGAAGCAAAACCCTCGTCAGATTTCTTTGACGTCTTACCGTTAAAAGATAACATTTCAGGCTATAAAGCATAAGTCCATCAAGTCAAAAAAATCGATGCGAGGGTTTTCTTTAATGAAGCAGGCGAAATAGATTTTAAAAGAAAATCAAAAAGATAAATAATTTTTAATATTTCTGTTATTCTACAGGATTTTCAATCGTTTTTTGGCTGAGCTTTTTTTAACT
>JAEAME010001188.1_pt1 | contig 19488 bp, 19 predicted proteins | sample 8958731 | NCBI WGS metagenome assembly JAEAME01 (sample SAMN16933194, study PRJNA681113) | bioreactor sludge metagenome | isolation source: anerobic bioreactor sludge (Control) | place: India:Bengaluru | collected 2018-10-24 | reverse complement strand
TGGCGAGTTAACTATACTTAATTAACAATACCACGAAAGGAATCAGAGCTCATGTCTCCATCGAATATTAAAACAACTTTGGTAAAGCGAAGAAATTTTTTGGCTTTGATGACAGGCGCAGTCGCCTCCATCCTAATGCCAGCCTGGAGTTTCGCTAAACGCTTCTGGCCAGTTCGCACTGTTGAACCAGCAATACCGCAATTCGATCCAGCTAAATGGCGACTAACAGTCGATGGTCTTGTAGAAAATAAAATGTCGATTACATTTGAAGAAGTAAAAGCTTTGCCGTTCCTCAAACAAACCACAGATCTGGATTGCGTTGAAAGATGGTCGGTTACAAAAATTAACTGGCAGGGTGTTCAGCTTAAAACGATCATTGAAATAGTGAAACCAAAACCAGAGGCAAAATTTCTAACTATTTACTGTAGCGGGGGAACGTACTCAGAAAGCCTGTCACTTGACCAGGCTCATGCAAACAACGTAATTCTGGCTTATATCGCTGATGGCAAGCTACTCGAACCAAAACATGGTGGTCCGTTGCGACTGGTTGTTCCATCTTTATGGGCATATAAAAGCGCCAAATGGGTTGAACGTATTGAATTCGTTGAAAGTCAACACCTGGGTTATTGGGAGTTGCGAGGCTATGATCCTGACGCAGGTCCTGCTACACAATCGGAAAAAATAAAAAATCATAACGCTAAGTCAGAGATCGCTGACTCATAAGAGCAAAAATTTGCTTGACATTTTCATTAAATAAAACTATATTGAAACCCGACTGATTCTGAAGTCACTGAATTAGTGAAAAATAATTAATTAAAATAGACAGACAAGGAAAGTATTATGTTAGAACGAGTGAAACAAGCTTTAGATAAAATTCGGCCATCCCTTCAGGCAGATGGTGGGGATGTAAAATTGATCAGCGTTGATGAAAATGTAGTAAAAGTAAAACTCACCGGCGCCTGCGGAGGTTGTCCGTTTTCACAAATGACTTTGAAAATGGGTATCGAACGCGCACTGAAAGAAGAAATTCCAGAAATTAAAGAAGTGATCTCAATCTGATAAAACGATATGCCCAATGATAGAAAACTTGGCGATGAGTGGATCGGATGGGATGGCGACCTGACTGATAGTGAACTCAGCATAGAAACCGGAAAACGGCTGTTTCTCGGACTTGCAATATTATCAATTCTTTTACTAACATTGGGCTTATTGGTTATCTGGTATTTAATTGAACCTCGGATTGCTGAGCTGAGCTCGTGGCTTGCCTATACTCTTCGATTTATTTTTATAGGCTTAATTTTCATTTTCTTGTTCATCTTTTTACAGACCGTCCTTTCCATTATTTTCCGTCGTAACCTATTAATTCGGATAAAAAATAAAAATTTCTCAATCACTTTTCTGACGCCATTGATTTTAGCATTGGGAAAGAAAATCGGTATTTCTTATGATCGGATTGGAAATTCATTTATTAAGGTCAGTAATTCTTTGATTATGACCACGCAATGGAAAATCAAAGAAAGCAACATCCTCATCCTGTTACCAAGATGTTTGAGACGACCCATTCAGCAGCAGATCATCGCTATTGCCAAAAAATATCAATGTTTGATTTTCACAGTTGCGGGAGGCGAATTGGCTCGAAAAATTGTGGCCGAACAAAAGCCCTCTGCTGTTATCGGAGTCGCTTGTGAACGAGATCTACTGAATGGAATACGGGACATTCATAACATCCCGGTTATTGGCATCCCCAACCAACGTCCCGAAGGTCCGTGCAAAAATACAGTCGTGGATTACAAAAAAATTGAAGATGCGGTGCAATTCTTTCTCAGTCAGCAAAAGAAGAAAACATTGACTACCTCCCGCTTGAAGCCAAACGTCAAGCTTGCCTGATATTCTAACTGAAACCGATCAAACAATTTACATAAAATTTAAGAAATCCAGAAAAAGTGGTTGCATTTTTAAGAATAATTTGATAAAATTAAAGTGCAGTTCTAACGATAAATCAACGCTTTGATATACAGTTTGTTTACCTTTGAAAAATCGATTTGCTTCTTATTCTCCAATTTTAAATTCATTCGATTCGAAATTCTGAAAAATCTCTGCCTTAAATATTGAACTGGAACTCAGCCAATCCTTGACAGTGTAAATAGCATAAATTTTAAATAGCCGGTGTAAAGATGAAATCTTAGAAACGATACCGATGAGATGGACATAAAAGAAAAGTTTAAATTCATCGAGCAAATCCAAAAACCACGTCATCACGAAGAACAAAATGTCGAGCCTGGATTCGGAATTGAAACGATTATTGATGGCGAATTAACAACGACCGACTTGGGACTTTGTTTTGTACGAACCAGAGAATATGATTTGAACGAAAACCATGGCGCTGTCTCGCTGCGTCAGATTGATAAGGTTTCTTCCTATTTTTTACGCCTGGCAGGCAAGGACGAAAATTTAGCAGAAATGGATTTGCGCCGCTCACTTTTTTTTGATACGGAAACGACAGGATTGGCTGGAGGAAGCGGTACTTATATTTTTTTAACGGGCATGGGTTATTTTGAAGACGATAAATTTATTATCAAGCAATTTTTTATGCGGGACTTTCCTGATGAATTGGCTACCCTTCATGCTATCTATGGACTTCTAAAACAGCATAGTGGCATCGTTTCTTTCAATGGCAAGAGTTTTGATTGGCCTTTGCTTCAGAGCCGTTTTATCTATCATCGTATAAAAAACGAGTTAATTAACCCGCCGCATCTTGACCTACTTCATGCAGCAAGAAGGGTCTGGAAATGTCGTTTGAAGGATTGCAGTCTGGGAAATCTTGAACATGAAATCATTGGCGTTCGTCGCGTAAATGACATTCCCTCCTATCTCATCCCTCATCTATATTTTGAATATTTGCGGAGTAAAAATCCGCAGCCTTTAAAACAAATATTTTATCATAATGAAATCGATATTCTTTCTTTAGTCTCTTTAGCCATTACGCTTAATCAGATTCATAAACAGCCGATTGAACAGCTCGAACATGCTTTGGATTTGACAACCCTGGCAAAACACTATGAAAACACCAATCAATGGCAGCGAAACATACCAATTTTTCAAAGGCTCATACAAGCAGAATCCAATTTAGATGCAAAAACCGAGTTAAGCCTCAGGTTGGGATATTGCTACAAACGATTGGGACAGTGGGAAAATGCGATAGCTTTATGGGAGCAGCTTTTAGCCAGTGGAAAGTTACGAATCGAACCCTATGAAGAGCTCGCCAAATATTATGAGCATCACATCGGCGATTACAGCAAAGCCGAACAGATCGTTTTGAGCGCCCTGGCAAATTTGGAGATAAGGGAGCAACTACAACCTGGTTGCGATGGCATTGATGATCACAAAAAGCTGAGCCATCGGCTGCAACGAATTCGAGCGAAAAAGGAAAGCTAAATTTTCGTCCTGAAAGCCGGGCATCCGCTAATCTCCTATAGCATAATTTATAACGCAGTGAACATGTCCAGAAAACTAAATTAGACGGATTCTTTCATTTCGCGCTGAAATGTTTTCAGAATAATAGTTGCTTTTTTAGGTCTGATTTATTATATTGAAAGTCACTTTTAAAACTTATTCATTATTCACCAGATTATTGCTAACCAAAATCGAGCAACTGAATATTGCGCCGTCATTCTCGAAAAATAGCAGTCGGGAAAATTGCAATTGGCGGGGATTCCCCCATTGCTGTTCAATCAATGACAAAAACCCCACCTGGCGATATTAAAGCGACTGTCGAACAGATTAAAAATCTGGAGCAGGCGGGTTGCGACATCGTTCGCGTGGCAGTTCCGGATCAATTGGCTGCTCGGTCACTCTCTTTAATTAAAGACCAAATCAATCTCCCATTGGTTGCCGACATCCATTTTGATTATCGACTGGCAATCATGTCCATCGAGGCGGGCGCCGATAAAATTCGCATCAATCCTGGCAATATTGGTCGGCAAAAAAAAACTCAGCTTCTGCTCAAAAAAGCAGCAGAGCGGAATATACCAATCCGTATCGGCGTAAATGCTGGATCACTTGAAAAGGATCTGCTAAAAAAATATGGTCATATTAGCGCTGAGGCTCTGGTTGAAAGCGCATTACGGCATATCAGAATTTTTGAAAAATTTGACTTTGAAAATCTGGTCGTATCGCTCAAGTCATCAGATGTCAATATTATGATCGATGCCTATCGTTTGATAGCCGATAAAATCGACTATCCGCTCCATCTCGGAGTCACCGAAGCTGGAACCGAAACAATGGGCTTGATCAAGTCTGCCATTGGAATTGGCGCGTTGTTGAAACAAGGTATTGGCGATACCCTTCGCGTCTCCCTGACCGCGGATCCGATCAAAGAAGCTCAAGCTGGCTGCGCTATTTTGCGGGCGCTTAATTTGAGAAATGACAGAGTCACAATTATCTCATGTCCAACATGTGGACGGGCAGAGATTGATCTGATCGATATAGCAAATAAAGTTGAAAAGCAAACTGTTAATTTGAAGAAACCTTTGAAAGTTGCTATCATGGGCTGTGCAGTTAATGGGCCAGGAGAAGCTCGCGAAGCTGATATTGGGATCGCTGGTGGAAGCAACAAAGCCATTTTATTCAAAAAAGGAAAAACAATAAAAATTGTACCGAAGCAAGATATTGTTGATGAGCTAATAAGGGAAATAACCGAGCATTAATCATATCGCTTCATTTTAAGGAGTAACCTGATGATTTCAAAATATATTAACCAGGCAATGGAGCAGAGCTCCTGGATTCGACGGATGTTCGAAGTCGGCAAGGAGATGAAACTAAGCTATGGTGCTGATAATGTGTATGATTTAAGCCTGGGAAATCCTATCCTTGAACCCCCTCCAGAATTCTTCAGAGTCTTTGAAAAAATCGCTACAAATACGTCATCTGGCAAGCATCGCTATATGTCCAATGCAGGATTTGAGGATGTTCGAGAAAAGGTTGCGCTATATTTGCGACAACAAAACATGTTGAACACGGAGATGAAACATATTATTATGAGCTGCGGCGCTGGAGGAGCGATTAATGTAATTTTAAAAACGATTATCGATCCTGGCGATGAAGTTATTATCACAGCTCCCTATTTCAGCGAGTATATTTTTTATATTCATAATCAACAGGGCAAAGTCGTGGTTGCAGAAACTGACGCGCAGTTCAATTTGGACCTTGAAGAAATGAATCGAAAAATTTCGCCACGGACCAAAGCAATTATCATTAATTCACCTAACAATCCCTCCGGAAAAGTTTACGATAAAAAAACGCTGATGGGATTGGTTATGTTGCTTAAAGATTGCCAAAAAAAATATCAGAAAGAAATTTATGTAATCTCGGATGAGCCTTATCGGGAAATTGTTTTCGATGGTAAAAAAGTTATCTCGATTGTTTCGCTGTATGAGAATAGTTTTATGGCGTATTCCTGGTCAAAATCGCTGGCGCTGCCGGGCGATCGGATTGGTTATATTGCTGTTAATCCAGCTATGAATGAGGTCGATAAAGTAATCGATGGATTGATTTTTAGCACCCGAGTTCTCGGTTTCATCAATGCTACAGCGGTCATGCAGCTGGCAGTCGGGGAACTGCTCCACGCCACTGTAAAAGTAAATTACTATGAAACGAAAAGAGATTATATTTATAAAAAATTAAAGGAAGCTGGTTACGAACTCACCAAGCCTGAAGGGACTTTTTATATGTTTCCGAAAGCGCCAGGCGGGGATGATCTGGCGTTTATTCAGAAAGCCAAAGAAAAAAAGGTCCTGACCGTTCCGGGTATGGGATTCGGTCGCGCCGGGCATTTTCGACTCTCCTTTTGTGTGGATGATCGCACGATTACCCGTGGAATAGATCAGTTAGTAGCGCTGATCTAAAGACTGACACTACACGAAGGATTATGGATTGAAATACATCATCAAAAAATTCTACGTTGAGCGATAATGAAGAATTAGCAAAAAGGACAAAATATGGAAGAAAAAATTGTCGTTGGTATGGATTTTGGTGGCACCAAGATAAAATTCGGTTTGGTTTTAAATGATGGAACAATTTTGGGTGAAACACTCACATTACCAACACAAAGTGATCGCCGTGGTGATGAGATCGTAGGAACTATGATAGATGGGATTGAACGCGTGGTTCAAGATTCCAATCTTTCAATGCAACAAATTCATGGGATTGGAATTGGCTCGCCGGGACCTTTGGATTTGAAAAAAGGAATTATTTTAGAAGCTCCCAACCTACCCACTTTGCATCACTTTCCATTGGGGCAAACTTTAGAGAGCTATTTTAATTTGCCGGTCGCAATCAATAACGACGCCAATTGTTTCGTCCTGGGAGAAGCCTGCTTTGGAAGCGCGCAACAGGCTTCCATTGTCTGCGGTGCAACTTTGGGAACCGGATTCGGTTGTGGTGTTGTTATAAACCGAAAAATCTACGAAGGATCGACTGGCACAGCGGCTGAAGTCTGGTGTTCGCCCTATGCCGACCGCACTTTTGAAGAATACGGCTCGGCTCGAGCTGTCAGTCGTGTTTACCAGCAAATCACGGATCAACATTTGAACTCCAAAGAAATTTATAGCCTCGCACAAGAAAACGATCAGGATGCTATAGCGGCGTGGTCAAAATTCGGAGTGCACCTGGGAAAGATGCTGGCGATTATTACCAATTTATTGGACCCGGATGTCATTGTAATCGGTGGATCGGTCAGTCATGCCTGGCAGTTTTTTTATAATTCGATGCTTGAAAATCTACATGAAAATATTAACCAGGCGCCCCGCGAACATCTTCAAATCGTACAAGCTGCGCTGGGTGATAATGCAGGCTTATTGGGCGCTGCAGCACTATTGTTATAAAATTCAAAATTAATAATAAGGGGCAATTTAATTTTTTTTAGCTTTCGCTTCCAGCACTTAATCCATTTTTAATTGCTGAATACTCAGCCTCAACCTTGATCCCAATTCCACCTCTCGGATTGAAATCACCCGACACGATCAATTGACGTGGCTGACAGGCCGTCACAAAATCATCTAAAATTTTATTGACCACTTCTTCATGAAAAGTATTGTAATTTCGGAATGAGAAAAGGTACAATTTGAGCGATTTGCTTTCAATGCATTTTTTATCGGGAATGTATCGAATCGTAATTTTGCCAAAATCCGGCTGATTAGTAATAGGGCAGCGTGAGGTGAATTCCATGCAATCAAACGTGATCCAATAATCGCGATTTCTATAGTGATTATCAAACGTTTCCAGTCGCGCTTCATCAGGAGATTCGGGGTAGCTGGATTCGCTGGCTTTTAAAATGGTCAGCTCTTTATATTTTTCATCCGCTTTTTCCATTAAATTTATTCCTTTTTTATTCATGCACTGATGGTTAGACAGATGCCTGACCATAAATTGTTGGATCTGGAATTCCAGCTTCTTGAAAACCTTTTTTTCTTATAATACAGCTATCACATTTGCCACAGGCTTTACCATCCGATGATGGATCATAACAGCTCAGGGTTAATGAGTAATCAACGCCGAGTTCAAAACCGGTTTGAATAATCTGGGCTTTGGTTAATTTTAAGAGCGGCGCACGAATTGAAATCTTTTTCCCTTCGATTCCGGCTTTGGTTCCCAAATTTGCCACGTTTTCAAAGGCAGCGATAAATTCAGGGCGACAGTCCGGGTAACCGGAAAAATCAATTCCATTGGCGCCTATGAAAATATCATTTGCTCCTAAAACTTCTGCCCAGGCAAGCGCTAGCGATAAAAATATAATGTTTCTACCTGGTACATAGGTAATGGGAATATCTTGCGAAATCGTTTTAATATCTCGATCTTGAGGAATTTTAAAGTTGGCAGTTAGCGCAGAGCCACCGAAGGCAGCCAAATTGACATCCAAGACCAAATGCTTTTTGACATGCCAAAAGGCAGCTATCCGCCTGGCACTTTCCAGCTCGACGATATGGCGTTGACCATAACGAAAGCTTATGGCAAATATTTCAAAAGCCTGTTTTTTCGCAATGGCTAAGGTAGTGGTCGAATCGATGCCACCACTCAACAACACGACGGCTTTAAGTTTCACCTTAAACTCCTCTCCAATCGGGATTCCAGATATATTTATGGAGCTGCAAATTTAACCGAATTGGCAGGGAAAGATCAAGCAGCCATGACGCTAAAAGATCTGCTTTCAATAATCTGAAAGCTGGAGAGAATAAAACCGCAGTTCGATCCTGCAAATGATACTTCATCACGACATCAACAGCCCAGTCAAAATCTGCTCGATCAGATATCACAAATTTTATATTATCTCTGGCGCTCAATCTATCGACATTTTTCCAATCCATTTTGCCGGATTCACCGCTTCCCGGGCATTTAATATCCATGATTTTAATCGCTAAATTCGGGAGTTGATCGATATTTTGAGTCCCATTGGTTTCGACCAGCACTGTCATGCCCCGTTCAATAAAATCTCTGGATAGATCGATCACCCGGGACTGAAGCAAAGGTTCGCCTCCGGTAATTTCAATCAAATTGCTATCAAATTTAGACACGCAATTTTGAACCTCTGCTAAAGAAAGATCAGTGCCTTCAGTGTAAGCATATTGAGTATCACAATAGCGACAGCGCAAGTTGCAGCCGGTAAGCCGAACAAAGATACATGGCAAACCGGCGTAGGTTGATTCACCCTGAATGCTATAAAATATTTCATTCACTTTTATCATGTTGCTTCATACGCTGCCACGCTGTTTTCTGATTCCCCAACTTCGACTGAGATAACGCTGACAGTTGTCGGAAGTTTGGTGGCGAGTGATTCAAAAATATATTTAGCAATGTTTTCTGAAGTCGGATTTAATTGATCAAAAGGAGTCACTTCATTGATATATTGATGATCCAGTCGTTCTACGATTTCTTTCAAATGACCTTTCAATTTCTTAAAATCGTATGCCAAACCAATCGCATCAAGCTTGTCGGTCCCGACCGTCGCTTTGATCGACCAATTGTGGCCGTGTAATTTTTCACAGGGACCCTCATAGCCTCGCAAATTATGGGCTGCTGCAAAATGAGTAACTACAGAAATTTTAAAAATCAATGCTATCCTCAAACATAATAGATTAATCGTTCGCCCAGAGAATTAGACCCGTCTCGTGGCGATAGGTCAAATTTTCACTCTGAGGTATGACTCTAACAGTATAGCCATACAAACCACTGGTGTGACAGGGAAAGCTGCCAGTAAATACATAAACCTGGTCCTGTTTTTTTTCAGTGCAGGTCATGATTTCTATCGATCCATTGATAATATTATTCTCATTATCCACATAGCCATGATAAATTTCGACGCTAATATCTTCTGGCTTTAAGGCGCCAAGCGATATTTTTGCTTCAATATCAATTTTAGATCCAACTTGATATTGTCTCGACCCATCTTCTTTGACAGTAATGAAGTGAATATTTTGCCAGTTGCTCAGGAGATTGCTTTTCCAGGTTGTGAGTTCTTTGGTTTTTTTCTGATTATTTCTGAAGAGAAGTTGATACTTTTTCATAGCCGGGCAGTAAAACTGCTCGGTATATTCCCTGACCATGCGATTGGTATTATATACCGGGCAAATTTGCACCATCGAATTTTTCATTACTTCGATCCATTTACGAGGGATGTTGCTTTTACCACGATCGTAAAATAATGGAATGATTTCCTCTTCGAGCAAATTATAGAGCGTCTGGGATTCGACTTCATCTTGATAATTGGCATCTTCATAATCTTCACCCAGACCAATTGACCAGCCAACACTGGGATTGTAAGCTTCGTCCCACCAGCCATCGAGAACGCTGACGTTGATGACACCGTTCATTGCTGCTTTCATGCCGCTGGTGCCGCTGGCTTCATTCGGGCGACGCGGTGTGTTCAACCAGACATCAACTCCCTGGACGAGATAACGTGACATTTCCATGTCATAGTCTTCCAAAAAAACAACAGAATTTCTAAACTCTTCCAACCGCGATAGATGAATGATTTTTCTGATATATTCTTTGCCTGGCGTATCTTTGGGATGGGCTTTACCGGCGAAAATTATCTGAACCGGAAGGTCTTTATTATTCAAAATTTTCTTCAATCGTTCCTGATTATGAAGAATAAGAGTGGCGCGTTTGTAGGTTGCGAATCTTCTGGCGAAACCGATGGTCAGCGCCTCTGGATCAAGGACTTCTTCAGCTTTTTTAATTTCGGAAGGGAGAGCACCCTGCCGTTCCAATTGTTTTTTGAGACGCCCCCTGGCGATAACGACCAACCGTTCCCGGCGGCGCTCATGCGATCTCCAGAGCTCGTCAGCCGGGATTTGTTCAATTCTTTTCCAGTTCGCCAGATCGCCAGTTTTTCGCCGCCAGGCGGGACTCAAATAACGATCATACAGGCTTGCCATGTCTTTTGAAATCCAGGAACTGGGATGAACCCCGTTCGTAATCGAGGTGATCGGTATTTCATTCACAGGAATCAGCGGCCACATATCGCGCCACATTTCCCTCGATACCTGACCATGCAATCTGCTTACACCGTTAATATTCCCTGATAGTTTTATCGCTAATATTGCCATCGAAAAATTTTCGTTGCCATCGTAAGGATTTCGTCTTCCTAAAGCTAAAAAGTCATTTTTATTAATTTTTAGTTTTGGAAAATAATCAGAAAAATATCGCTCCATCAATTGGGTCGAAAACCGATCGATGCCAGCAGGAACCGGGGTATGAGTCGTGAAAATATTGCTTGCTTTTGTCAATTCCCTGGCTTCATCAAAACTGAGGCTGTAAGCTTCGATAGCTTGACGGATTCGCTCCAGCGCCAGAAAAGCAGAATGTCCTTCATTCATGTGAAAAACGATAGGCTTAATTCCAAGCGCTTCCAATGCGCGCATTCCACCGATCCCCAACAGAATCTCCTGTTGAATCCGCATCTCATTATCGCCGCCGTATAGCTCATCGGTAATATCCCGGTCAACCTCATTATTCAGTGAAATATTGGTGTCCAATAAAAACAAATCAATACTGCCAACCTCAACCTTCCATATTTGTGCATATACTGTCCGGCCGGGATATTCTACTTCAATGACCATCGGCGATCCGTCATCTTTATATTGCATCTGAATAGGCATGTTGAAAAAATCGTTTTCAGGATATAGCTCTCCCTGCCAGCCATCGGGATTCAAATATTGATGGAAATAACCTTCCTGATACAATAGACCGATGCCGACGAACGGCAGGCCCAGGTCACTGGCCGATTTCAGGTGATCGCCGGATAAAATGCCCAGACCGCCGGAATAATTGGGTATGCATTCGGTGAGTCCAAACTCGGCCGAGAAGTAAGCGATTTTTATTTCATTATTTTTATTCGTAAAATGTTTTTGATACCAGGTTGGTTCGTTCAAATACGTTTCCAGATTCTCAGCCACCCGTTTTAAATGGGCTAAAAAACTATCATCTTCAGCCAATGCTGTAAGGCGTTCCTGACGAATTTGCCCTAACAATTTCACCGGATTATGATTAGTCGTCTCCCATAAATCTTGATCCATCCGACGAAATAAATCAATCGCTTCACGACTCCAGGTCCATAGCAAATTATATGCGATCTTCTTGAGCAGTTCCAATTTTGAAGGAAGTGTCGGAATTATTGTAAATGTACGCAAAGGCTCCATACAAAATGTCTCCCAATTTTTATTTAATCGTAATTATTCAACTACTGTTTTATTCAGTACGAATCTGGTTGGTTCCCAATATAAATTTTATTTTTTTGAAATGCAAGAGGTAATTGATGCTTCGTGGAAGATCAGGTGATACAATGTGGAAAAATCATTGGTCAAAATAATTTGATTCGCCACGCAATCAGCCAGCAATTAGTTATATAAATCGATTGGTTATTTCCTTCAATTTAAAAGATAATCTCAAATTCGAGGCAGACGTTTGCTCTGCCTAAAAAAAATTTAGAATAACGCCTTTTGCAGATGCCTCTCGCAAACAAATGCAGAGGATCATGTGACAACTGCAATGATCTTCAATTTTTCTGGACTAAAAACCAACGCTCAGGTGTATTCTGCTACATGGTTAAATTTTCAGTTTTCGCATCGATCATGCTGGCATCATCCAAACTGGAATTACCGAAAAAGGCTCCCGTCAGATTGGCTTGATTCAAGTTGGCGTTTCGGAGATCACTCCGCTCAAGATGAGCATTTGACAAATCAGCTCCCTGAAAATTCGCTGACCTCAAATTTGCTCGCTTCATTCGCCCGGTAATTAGATTTGCTTCTTGAAAATTAGCATTTTGAGCCTGTATTCCAAATAGTTTAGCGTGAAATAGATTGGCTCCCTTGAAGCTGGCTTTTTCAATGTTGGTGTCCTGCAAATTTCCCTCTGACAAATCTGTCTGATCGAAAGATGCACCCCTCAGATTGGCGCCAAAAAGAAAAATATTTTTCAAAGAAGCTCCGTTAAAATTGGCTCCTTCGAGATTGGCATTTTGCAAATGGGCTTCGTTTAGATTAGCCTGTTCGAAGTTAGCCCCTTTCAAATTTTCATACGATAGATCGACACCCGATAGATCCAAACCCCTGAATGATTCCCCACGTTGATATTTCTCCAGTATTTCATCGCGGGTTAGCTCGGACATTTTATTTTCCTCCCTAATTCATTTTGTAACTGGTTACTGCTTCTTCAACTGAATTATAGGTCAAGAACACTGATTCCAGCTTCGTTATTTCCAGCGGACGTCGCACTTTTTCTGATAGATTTGTTAGCCTCAAATCACCGCCACTGCTGCGAAGCGTTGTCAAGCCACTAATCAACATGCCTAATCCCGAACTGTTCATCCAGGTTGCGTCCTTTAAATCGACTACTATAAAAACTTGGTCCTGCTCAATCGCTTCATAAATAATTTTTCGGAAGCTTTCAGAATCGGCTCCCCCCATAATTTCTCCCTGAATCTCGATTACCAGAACATCAGCTAACTGTTTGGTATTGCATCTCATCTTTATTCCTCCCTGTTGATCTGTTTATCTTAAAAAAGGCCTTGTGAAATAAGCAATGCTCGTCGGATTATTCTTTAACGCATAATGTCATTCATATCGTAATGCTACGATCGGGTCCAGCCGCGCTGCTTTGCTGGCTGGATACACACCGAAGACGATGCCGACCAGACTACAAAATCCAATACCTAAAAAAACTGCCCACAAGGGAATAGACGTGGGTAAAGGCGTCACTGCGCCGACCAGAACGCCGACTAAAACTCCCAGGATAATGCCGATGACTCCTCCCAAATTCCCCAGAAAAATCGCTTCAATTAAAAATTGCCATAACAAATCTGTCCGTCGGGCGCCGACTGCTTTTCTGATACCGATCTCTTTGGTCCGTTCTGTTACAGAGACCAGCATAATATTCATAATCCCGATGCCGCCTACTGCCAGAGAAATAGCGGCGATAAAAATAGCACCAAATTTGACGCCAAGAGACATGCTATTGAAGGTATTGATCAAGGATTCGCTGGTTACGATCTCAAAATCGTTGGGTTTGCCGGGGGAAATTTTTCTGGCTTTCCTCATAATTCCAGTGACCTGTTCAATGGCCTGGTTTAGCTGTTTAGGATCGCGAACTTTGATATTGATTTCGATGCTTCGCTGATTCCCATATAATTTTTGAAATGTCGTAATAGGAATAATGACTCGATTATCGCGACTTTCACCTAACAGATTGCCCTGTTTTTCCAGCGTGCCGACGACGCGCAATTTGTGCGGTCCCACTCTAACATATTCTCCGATTGGATCATTATTTGGGAAAAGTGTTTCAGCCACATCAAGCCCCATGACAATAATCATACGATTATTATCCACGTCGCCATCATTCAGGAAACGACCTTCATTAACAAAATAACTATAGTTCGTCTGGAATTCCGGCGTTGTTCCAATCACCACCACATCAGGATTTGTTTTCGTATCTTTGTACTTAACTATTTGTCCCCAGTTCCATGTTGAAGTACCAACCGACTCGACTAAAGTTGCATTTTCTTCCACTGCTCGAGCATGTTCCATTTTCAGAATTTTTCGATTTCGATATGTCTCATCGAGATGGCCAATTTGAATGGGAGGATCTTTCTGAACATCGAAGGTGCTGGTGCCCAAAACGCTCAGCTCGCCCACCATATAATCCTGCAAGCCTTGAACGATGGACATCATGCCGATTATCGTGGTCACGCCGATTACGATGCCCAACGTCGTTAAAGCCGACCGCATCTTATTCGCTCGCAAGGCATCGAATGAAACTGATATACATTCTTTAAAATTCATAATCATCCAATTGAAAAAGAGAGGGTATCTTATTCCCAATTAAAATTCGATTTTCGAAATCTACGTTTTTTATAATCAAATCATTCAACCTTTGGTTTATTCATATCGCAGGGCTTGAATGGGATCCAATTTGGCAGCTTTATAAGCTGGAAAAATTCCAAAAAAAAGTCCGACTAAACCAATAAATACAATCCCGATGGTAATAGATACCGGCGAAACGGTTGCTGAGAGGAAGGTCGTTGAAGCGACGATCTTTGCGATGAGGAAGCCAGCGATGATTCCGATAATACCTCCGATAGAGCTGACTGCCAGGGATTCTATTAAAAATTGCCAGAGAATATCTCGATTCCGGGCGCCGATGGCTTTGCGAATTCCGATTTCGCGGGTGCGCTCAGTCACCGAAACCAGCATAATGTTCATGATGCCAATTCCACCTACGATTAAAGCAATCGAACCTACACCGAATGCAACAGCGTAAAGTGCTGTTGTCAAGCGTTTGTATAAATCGGCGATCATATCCTGCTGGTTGATGGCAAAATCGTTTTCTTCTCGTGGAGCCACTTTTCTGACCCGGCGTAAAATCCCGGTCAACTCATCTTTCGCTTCTTCAATCAATGCTGGATCAGCGACCTTGACTTCAATCGTCAGCCAGCGTCGCGAGCCGAATAACTTGTGGAACAATCCAATCGGGACAATCACTTCGGTATCGAGACTATGCCCCAGTAAACTGCCACGCTTTTCTAACACACCGATAACATGGAATGGATATTCTCCAATTAGCATTTTCCTGCCAAGCGGATTTTTGCCCTTGAACAGCCGATCAGCAACTTCCCATCCGATCACGCAAACATTCCGGCGATGATCCACGTCCTGTTTAGTCAGCATCCGACCATATTCAGGAACGATGTTGGACGTAATCGCATAGTCTTCATTCGTGCCAGTGATCGGTACGTTTTTCAACTTTTCGCTTTCAAATTTAACGTTTCGCTCAGTATTAACCGATGGTGCAACCGCTTTAATCAGTGTCGCCTGTTCTCTAATTGCCTTACCTTCTTTCTCCAGTGTCAGGTCTTTTCGATTACGCCCCTTTATCCAATCGGTCCGCGAGAACCAGGAGAATTTTCCAATGAAAAGTGTATCTGAGCCTAAAGCCGAAATCGAGGTGTAAAACGATTTATTTAAGCCTTGAATAATCGAATGAATCCCAATAACCGTCGTTATCCCGATCACGATGCCCAACGTGGTTAAAAACGAACGCATTTTATTCGCAGTTAACGCATGAAATGCGATCTTTATCCCTTCCCAGAAGTCAATTAATAGTCTCATCATTTCCCATCGGCTAAACTTAATTTAAGGATTCGTCTCTTTCTATTCTTCCATCGCGCAAGCGGATAATGCGGTTAGTATGTTCAGCGATGTATTCCTCATGTGTCACCAGAATAATCGTATTTCCCTTTTCATGCAAATCCTCAAAAATCTCCATGATTTCTTCGCCAGTTCGAGTGTCGAGGTTGCCGGTCGGCTCATCGGCCAGAATAATTTTAGGCTTATTTACCAGAGCCCGAGCAATCGCCACTCGCTGTCGTTGTCCACCAGAAAGCTCATTGGGTTTATGATTCATCCGTTCGCTCAGCCCGACCATCTCCAGCGCATCCTCGGCAATTTTTCTCCGCTTCGATGCTGGCGTTCCGTTATAAATCATGGGTAACTCCACATTGTGAAGCGCCGTCGCTCTGGGAAGCAGATTGAAAGTTTGAAACACAAATCCGATTTCACGGTTTCTAATTTCTGCCAGTTGATCATCGTTCATTTCACTGACGAAGTCTTTCGCAAATCGGTATGTTCCAGAACTGGGAGTATCGAGACAACCTAAGATATTCATCAGGGTTGATTTTCCAGAACCCGATGGTCCCATAATCGCGAGGTATTCGTTTTCCTCGATCTTAAGCGAAACTCCTTGAAGCGCCCCCACCTTTTCAGTGCCGACTTGATAGATTTTATGAATATCATTTAGCTCGATTAACATTTTTGCACCCTTTTAAAATTTTTATGATTAAAGTCTTTCATTACTAATCGAAGTACGTGGTGCGTGATGATTTCTTTGCTCAACGCACTTTGCTCCGGGTTCTAACAAAATCTTATTCTGATTTCAGCATCGGCTTGGCAGTGACTTTAACTTTGCTGCCTTCTTTCAAACTCTTAGATAAGGCTCGATAGCTGCCAGTTACAACTTCCTGACCTTCTGTCAGGCCGCTTAAAATTTCAATTTCCACGTCACTGCTGATGCCAGTTTTGACCGGCATAATTTTAGCCAATTGATCTTTGACAACAAAGACTACCTCTACCAATTCCTCTTTATTACTGGTTTGAGCCGCCTCTTCTGATTCAGATGATTTTTCAGCTCTGACTTTTTTAACAGTTTTGGAGCTTTCAGTTTTACCTGAAGAAGTGTTTACTTCACTCTGATCGCGAGCAGTGACGGCTTGAATCGGGATATTCAATACATTATAATGCGTTTCAGTTCGAATATCCACCGTAGCTGACATTCCCGGTCTTAACTTTTCCTCCTTATCGATGATGGCTATTTTCACTTCAAAATTAGTGATTTCTTCCTGGGTGCCTTTTCCCCGTGTAGTGGCTGAATGAGCAATTTCAGAAACAACTCCCAGGAAAGTCGTGTCAGGAATGGCATCGACTTCAATTTCCGAGGTATCTCCAATAGAAACCATAACGACATCATTTTCATCTACCTCGGAAATGACCTCCATTCTGGAAAGATCCGAAACTACCAGAATGACATCCGCCTGAAACATGGAACCCAGAGCGATCTCACCGACCTCTTTATTGACCTGGGTTACGGTGCCATCCCGCGGGGAATAAAGCCGGGTTTTGATAAAGTCATCCGCTGCCTGCTTCAAATCAGCCTCTGCCTGTTCCAGTTGACTTTCTGCTAATTTCAAATTGGCTTCGGCAGTTTCGAGATCAGCCTGAGACGTTAGCTTCTGATTAAAAAGATCCGATGCCCGCCGGTAATCACTCTTCGCTTTTAATAAATTCGCTTCGCCTGATTTTTTGTTCGATCTGGCCCGCTCCACTGCGGCTCGATATTTGGTGCTATCCAATCTTACCAGCAGTTGACCCTTTGTCACATTATCCCCCTCTTTCACATAAAGACCAATGATCTCCGCGCTGATATTGGAGGAAATCTTCACTTCTTCTTCGGGCTGAACCTTGCCCGAGGCTGATACCACCTGGGTGATGTCGCTTCGCTTGACTTTTTCCACCTGTACCGCAATTTCATTACCTTTGCTCTTTTTTAGATTAACGACAATAATGATCCCAATAATTACGATAACCACAATCCCAATAATGAGCGTCTTCCTCGACATTTACTTTTCTCCTGATGACAATTCACTATGATTTATAAAGTCAGGCGTCCCTTGCACGCCCTGGTTAGCAGTTCTTCGTGGAAAGATGGCGGCTATTAGACCGATAATTCCTGCAACTAAGAGACCATAGTCTTGAGGAACCCCAAGCTGAAAAGCTGCGGTAGAACCCACAGCGCTCCAAAGCACAGGTATAACGAATGCAGAACGCGGGATGGGACTCACGGCAAATAGCAAACAGCCTATTGTGAAGATGGTTGTCGGGCACGGCAGACCAAATGTAGGTATTGCAGGATAACGATGACCACTCAGGAAACCGATCATAGGATAGAAAAGAAGAGCGAAGGCTATGAGAAATCCGCCGAGCCAAGACCGAGGGTCATTGCGAACTGCAAACTGGAGTCTATTCCTGAAGACTCCAATCCAGACGAACCATAAAGCACCAAGCAGAAAGAATGAACCGAAGAACCATGCCGCAGGATTGATTTCGGCAAAGAACATGAAGTGGTATGCAATTGCCATCCATGCCCACAGCAGCGATAGAATAGCCACAATCATTCGACCGCTGAAATTGCTTTTCCGAAATAGAAGGGAAACAATCGCAATAGCAAGTATGGTCAGAAAAATCTGCATGGGCCATACGCTGTGGTTGTACCTGGCGAATACATCGAAGAACTGTTCAATAGTAAAAGGTATCTTCATCCATTTCTCCAACTGCTAATGATTAGCCTTATCTTCCCAGTGCCAGATCTAATACCGCCAGAGCATATTTATAATCGTAAATCGCCTGAATTCGATTAACCCGCGCGCGAGTCAACGAAGTCTGTGCTGTATTCTGATCTAAAAGTGTCCCGGCACCAATTCGATAACGTTCACTGGCTAATCGAAAATCTTCTTCAGCAGAAATCACGTTTTCTTTAGTGACTTCGATATTTTCAGCCGCCTTCTCTAAATCTAACAACGCCTTTTTTACATCTAAAGTAACCTGACGTTTTGCCTGTTCCAGATCAGCTTCAGCAGCGACTACTTCTGCCTTTGCGCTGTTCACACCAGCTTTGGTTTGAAAACCATTAAAAATATTCATACTCAAATTTAAACCAAAAGTATAGGAGTCGAATTCAGTAATATCGCGTTTTTGCTCCGGAAATTGAACATCCCACCAACTATAATTGGCTCTCAATGATAAATTGGGATAATAAGAACTTTTTTGAATTTTGACATTGGCTTTCGATTGATCCAATTTATTCTGAAAAGATTTATAGTCAAGCCTGTTCTGGAACGCTTCCTTTGTCGATTCATCCAGGTCAATTTTTTGGATTTCAACACCTTCGTCAGTTGATTCCGATACCAACTCGATGGGAGTAGTAATATCGATGCCCAGAACATGGTTTAGATCGGTTTTCGCATTTATCAAGCCATTGCTTGCATCGATAACGGACAGCTTGTATTCACCAACCCGAACTTTTTGTTGATAAACCTCTGCTCGTGAGCTTGCACCAATCTTTTCCATCGCCTCAATTCGAGCAAGTTCCTCTTCACTGGTTTTCAGCGTTTCCTCTGCAATCCTAAGTAATTGGATAGCCTTCAGCACATTAAAATATTTTAGCTTAACTTCGAGCACAACCAATTGTTTGGTCCACGAAAGATTATTTTGATAATATTCATTCTCAGCTTTGGAGCTTTTTAAATTATAATAATTCCGAAAACCGGTAAAAATCGGCTGACTGATGCTAAATTGATAGTAATAAGATTCATTGGATTTGACAAGTTCG
>JAEAME010001187.1_pt1 | contig 19496 bp, 28 predicted proteins | sample 8958731 | NCBI WGS metagenome assembly JAEAME01 (sample SAMN16933194, study PRJNA681113) | bioreactor sludge metagenome | isolation source: anerobic bioreactor sludge (Control) | place: India:Bengaluru | collected 2018-10-24 | reverse complement strand
CGTAACATTTGATATTATATCCAGGACTATCAAAACCACCTATTTCATTAAATTCTATTTTTACATTAAATTCTTTTTCAGCTAGTTTTATAACTCCACTTAATCCACTACCTAAATATTCGTTATGTAAACTTATTCCGTTAAATATATCGTCGAACTCATATCCTCTATGTTTTAAATTTTCAGTATTTTCTTCTGTAAATTCAATCCAACCACATTCTTCATCGTTCGGATTAATAAAACTCCATATAAATTCTTCTATTTGTTGTTTTTGGCTCATACAATCTCTCCCTTCTATTTCATTTAAGGACTTATTATCCTTAAAGCAATTTACCTTTTCTGATAAATTCTTTTAAAGATAGAGGGAGGTTAATTCCCTCTTAATCCTTATTTTATTCTTATTCTTTACTACAAATACTATTATATCATATATTTTCGTTTTGTAAAGTGTTTATTTTAAAAATTATTATTATTTTTTATTAATCTACTTCAATAACATTGAATCCTTCTTGTCTGGCTCTATCTATTATTTCGGCATTATCCAAATGCATACAATAAAATCTATGTCTATATCTTCTAGGAACTGAATCACATAGCTTCTTTAATGACATATGTACATTTCCTTCGTAATCAACTAAACAAGTATCCTGATAGAATTCATTAATCCAATCTTCATCACCTCTTACAAAGCTAATTTCACTATTATCTCCACTGTAGTAAATACATTTTTCATTCTTTAGGAATAATACATAAGAATAACAAGTCATAGTATTAATATGTTTAGCATAACAACAATTAATGTTCTCAACAATATGGCTATTAACATAATTATCTTCTACATCATTTAACATAACTTTATTATACTCTTTATTTTCTTCATGTCCCATTAATCTTAACAAATCAAATAATTCTTGATTGGGGTGTATAACATTAATTTTAATATTTTTGATATAATAACAATAATATATTAAGCTACTAAGACTGCCAACATGGTCACTATTTAAATGCGTTATTAATACATTAACTCCATCAACATCATCTAATAATTTTTTGTTTAAAATACGTTCAAATATATTTTCACCACAATCTATTAAAAATAATTCATTGTTTTGTTTTATGTAAGCACTTGTATTTCCTTCTTTTATATTAAAGGCTGACCCACGCCCAAGCCATTTTAAAATCATTAAACTACCTCCTTATTTATTTTTCCCAAATACACTTAAATTCTCTTTTGTACTTTTCTATAACTTCTTCATCATTTAAGTTAACGCAATTATCAATATCTTCTTCATAATATAATTCTTTTCCATCATCTTCTTTAATATAGAAACTATTATCACATAATTTTTTTATAGTTACATATTCTAATGCCTTATAAAAAGGATTAAACTCTTCTCTTACTTCATCTTTGATTCTAACTATATCTCCAATTTTATATTTACCATTTTTCATATTTACGCCCCTTAAACTTTCTTTAAAATTTCTATTTTATAAATTTATACCAAAAACTATTTTTGACTTTTTCTTGAAATGATTTTAATTGTTTTAATTCTTTTTTTAGCTCATATTTTTGACAAGTTAACTCTGATACTTTTCCTACATTTAATATAATTTCTTTTAATCCTTCTCCCAATACTTTTTTAGCTTCGTTTAAAGATTTTTAGTTATTTCATCATTTACTATTTTCGGTTCTATATAATAACAAACTGCATCAGATGATGTTCTATAGCTACTTTCTATAATTACTAATAATCCTAATTCTTCTATGTAAAATCGCTCACCACTTTTTAGTAAAGGCAAAGATAGATTGCAAGTAAATATTTCTTTATCTTCAATTGGTGAATCCATATTTGTAATACAATTTATTTTATATGTTTTAATACAATTATTAATTTCAGATGTTTCATCAACTACTAACCCATATCTTTTAGCAAAAGTTTTCTGTCTAAATATACTTTTCTTAATAATAGGTTTATTTTCTTCCATACTATATACCCACACTCCTTTTTATAATTTTTCTAAAAACACCCTTACTATCATTCCATTAAATTCATTAAATATATCAAATATAAATCTTCTATCGTTAGATTCTCTAATTCCCAATATTTTATATTCTTTGGGTAAAGTCTTTCCAACTCCTCCACTTATATCATCAATTGTCATACTTCTATCATTATTTTTAATGCATTCACTAATATGTTTTATGTAATCATTAAAATCATATTCAAATACTCTAGCTTGTGTATTTGTTGTATGTGATAAATCTAAATGAAATTCTAAAATTTTATCCATAATTTATTAATCCATCCTTATTTAATAATTTACCTTAGAATCTTTGTTTTAAAGAAATAATTTAGCTATCTTAATAAGAACTCCTTCATCCACATTAAGATGAATTTTTCCACCAAATAATTGAATTAATATGTATGACCAAAAAGTTATAAATCCTAAAAAGTAAATTAGATTTAAATAAGTATTCTTAATCAATTGTTTCACTTAATCACACACCTTACGCACTCTTTATTTCAATAAATTTATTACCATGCTCATCCAACCATTCACATAAAGTATCTACATCATAAACATCTTCGTCCTCAATTTCACAATTATAAAGCAATGATATAATTTCTGATAGTTGACCAAAACTAATTTTCATAATCTTAATCCTCCTTTATTCACCGTCTTTTAATTTTTTATTTATAATTTTTTGTAAAAACACACCCAATAAGTAAGCAAATATGTAGCTTATTAAGAAAATACTTATATACATAGGAATTGTGAGTACCTTTCCTACAAGAAAATAAGCTAATGATAAACCAAAAATACAACTTGCAATAAGTATTAATTTCATTTTTGTCGTGAAAATACTTACCATAGTTCTACACCCTCTTTTCTTTTATTAAAATAAGTGTTTTAACCAAACTAATAAGAGTTATATTGGTATCTATCATCCACTTCAAAACTATCAGTGTTATCAAAATATCTAAAAACTTCGCAACTTAATGGATTAATAAATAGCTTTAATTTTTTAATTTCTGCAATAGTTAGAAAATCACTCGTTACCATATCTGTAATCTCAGCGTTATTAATTAATTGAGTGTCTGAATCTCTACCATAAGCTTCTGTTTCATAATCTTTAATTATTAACATAATTATATCTCCCTTATATTCTTATTTTAAAATTTGTTTATAAAAAATATCTTTTAATTACTTCTTTTGTTCTTCAAAGTATTCTCCAAATTCTTCATAAGTAAATGAACTCCATTCTTTTTCTCCATGATAATCTTTAATATCACTTTCGACATAGATATAATATTCATCTTGGTCAACAACTTCATATTTATCATCTTTTTTAAACAATAATTGACTACTTAGACAATAATCCTTAATGCAAATATATCTATCATCATATTTTTCTTCTAATTTATTCATTTCTTTTAAAATACCTTCATACATTTCTTCAGCAAGATAGTCGTAATTTATTATATCGTTTTTCATTGCTATTCCTCTACTATTAACTTCTTTAGCTTTTTGTATTTCGTCTTTTAATTCTTTCCAAGCTTCTTCATAATTCATTTAACCACTCCTTTTAATTTATTTTTATTTAATTAATTTGTATTAATTTTTAATGGATAGCAGTTCTTTTTTAAGTGGAAACTTGCTCAAAAGCCACTAACAAGGTTAAAAAATTAAATATTTTTTGGAGTTAAGAAAATATATTAAATATCTTCTTTACAAATACTATTTTATCATGTGTTTATGCTAATGTCAACTGTTTTTATTAATTATTTTTGGATTTTATTTTAATAATTATTGTTGTACGTGATAGTGTCGATAAAACTCAAATTTTATTTAATTATTTTGCTTGTATATCAGCTTCTCTTAACACACTTAACTTGTTAAATGTTTTTACTCCAATAACTTTTAATATTTTTTCTTCTGCTTTTTTATTTTCTTCCCACGACAATCTCATATGTAGTTGCACCAACTCTGCTACTTTTAATATAAATTCGTCATCATAGCCTAATTGATTTAATATTTTTATAGTTAATTGTGCTGATACATTTTCATGTCCTATAAAATTAGCATACTTGCTATTCTCTTTAAAATTCTTACAATACGCTTTGCCTATATCATGCAACAATGCACTCCACAGCATAACCAACTTATCTTCTTCGTTATAATTGTTATAAATATAATCATAAACATAGTAAATGTGTCTTGATACTGATAATGAGTGATAAGATGAATCCTGCGAAAGATTAAATATATGCTGAAATTCTTTAAAATATGTTATTAAACTTGTTTTAAATAATCTCTCATAAGATATATGTTCTAATATTTTTTGTTCTAAAGGTAATTTCATATATCTTAAATTATCATTAGATTGACTTAATGTATTTATTTTATCCCATCCCTCGCAATACATTGGAATTTGTAATGTTTTATACATTTTACTTATTATTTCGGTTGGCACTCGTCCATCTCTTGCTAAATTATTATTTAGACAATCTATTAAAGATGTATTCATATAATAACATATTTTTTCTACATCTTTATATTTATTCCCTTTCAACTGACTTAAAAATCCTTTTCTACGTCTTGAATTAATATTTGTTGCGTCGTAAATAACATTTTTACCTTCTAATAAATTCTTTTTTAATCGTTTGTGTAATTCTTCAAATATTTCTACATTATGTTCTTTATCGTTAATATCACCATACAACTCTTTTCTTAATTCATCAGACGATAATATTATAGCGTTTTCTTTTTTAGATAATACTTTGGCAAATGACGATTTACCCGAAGCAGGTAAACCTACAAGCATAATTAATTTATTCATTTTCAAATCCCTCCATATCTGCAAAAATAGCCAAATATGATTTATCTATGCCTATTTCATTTAATCTTTTATACCTATTAGTAGTTTTTAATACATTTACTTCTTTACCTAAATACATACTTCTTATATATCCTTGAATTTCTTTAGGTGTATTCTTGCTAACCCATATCATAAATTCTTTTTTATCTTGTTTAGGTGCTATATCATAGTATTTATTTATTTGTTTATTAATTTTGTTTTTATAGTTAAATATATAGTTTGCTATTTTCTCTACTCTTGGTTTGTAACTATCAGGTACTTTACTTATCATATCATCATATTTATTATCTGCTATGTTTTTAATAATTACATTAATAGAACTAATTTTGTCCAACAACCTATGTAATTGAATGTAATCATCACACTTTAATTTAATCATATGCCCATCTATATCAAGCACCCATCCCTCTTTTTCATTAGATTTTAATACTTTTGATAATTGTAATATTTCTGCAAAACTTCTATTTTCTATCTTTGTCATAGGTACGTTGTATTTATCAGCATATTCCAAGGTTTTGTTGTACGACAACTGCTCTCCCGTACAAGTATTTCTCATTTTCAATAAATATAATCCTTCTTGTTCTTTTTTATATAATACAACATGAGAATCTTTTAAAGAAATATATTCAAATATAAAGGTGTATTGTGGATTTTGTTTAATGATTTGCTTATGATTATCCGTTAAACGACTATATCCATCTTTTAATCTCCATGATTTTTCAGGGTTCAAAGCCATACTTCCTGTCATGAATATTTGATTATTATACCATCTTGCGTTTTGCATTGAACCATCTAATTTGTTTGTAATTTCAATGGCTTTTGCTTGATTTATTTCTTTTTGAACATTATCTAATTGGTTTTCTTCTACCTCATTAAGATTAAAAAATTTTCTAAAAGGAGTTAATACCAAAGTTTCATTTTTAATATCTAATACAATACTTCTGCACTCTCTATAAATAGAGTTTTTGTCTTCCCACATACCCCTTTGCATTTCTTCTAATCCATATCTAATTAAAATAAATTCATTCCATTGATTAATTTGCAACGCTTGTATAAAATCATTATATTCTTTTTTATCTAATTGTTGTATCCAATATTCCAAAACACTTATTTCCTTGTTTTCACCTAATGTATTTTTTATTGTTATTGTGTTATATTCTTTAGTTTTGCCAAACGTATTTTCATAATCTTGTTTTATTTTCATTACCATATTATAAACAGGATTCCATTTATACATTCTAAAACACCTTCCTTTATTTTATTAATTTTTATTGTTCGTAAAAGTTACTTTTTATCTAAACATTTCATTTCTTCTCTAATTCTCATTAGTATTTTGCCTAATTTATTTTTTCCTCTACCATTACACACTCCCCAATAATAATCTCTCCATGTATTTCCTTCTATTAATTCTTTTTCCCCTGTATTTAATATCTTTTGTTTTAACTCTTCGTTTTGTTCAAATTTAGCCTTGCAAATCTCATACATAATATCATCTTTAATTTGCTCCCAATCATGTCTTAATGTTACATGACGACCTTTTCTTTTAGCACTTGATGGGTCTAAATCTGCAAATTGTTTTCTCTTGTCATAATCAATAACTTTTGCACTTTGAAAAGCTGATTCGTTGTTTTGATAAGTTATTCCTTCGTAAGTTACAGGTGTATTATAGAAATTTGATAAAAAATAATATTTACCTCTAAAATTATTAATCATTATCCTTTCCTCCTTAAAGATTTTTTTTATTCATTTTATATTATTTCTTGTTCAAAATTACATTCTAAATCAGTAAACAACTCATTGCATTTTAAACATTTTAATTCATGAACATCTAATCCCTCATATTCAGACTCATTGCCTGTTGCTACATATTCATTATCTTCTAACACCTCTCCACATCTAGGACATATTACTTTAAATGTGCAATGTCGATAATAACCTTTACTTCTTATATTGTCTTTAGAATTACCTATAGTAGTTATTGTTGAACCATTCTCTAATTCTATTTTCATAATAAATTCCTCCTAAACTTCATCTCGTTAATCTTCTTTTATAAACTCACAAATTGTAATTATCCCACTTATAAAACCTACTAATCCAAATACAAAATATATGTAAGTCATTATATTTTCCCTCCTTTATTTATTGCTAATTTATTCCATTAGTAATATAATGGAATTGGGGTGCATCAGATAAAATTAGCAATAAACAAAAGATGAGCTTCTTTTTTTATTTAATCTTCTAAAGCAAAATTACACATATTTACTTTTCTCTTATGTAACATTTTCCACAACCATGATTTATCTTGTCTAAGAGTTGCATTGTAATGAATGTAAATTATATCTTTAGCATTATTTAATAATTCTTTATGACACTCTAACAATAGTGTTGTTGCTTTTTTAATAACAGGTATAAAATTCATATTATAGTAATAATAACTATAAATAGGACTAATAGTATCACTATTTTTATAATATTCTGCCTTATTAATGGAAATATCTAAATCTAACCCTTCCCATATTTTAGAGTTACATTTAATTAAATATTCTAACCCTAATATTTCTAATTCATTTATTTCTTTATCAGATACTAAGATAATAGAATTTTCAACTTTCTCGTAAAAATTATTTTTATTATTAGTATTGTTTAAACTCCAACTTTCATATTTTCTTATTTTAATACTGTGCATTTTTATCATCCTCCATTTAACTTTCGATAAAATATACATTTTATACCAATCTTTAGGCTTGGAAACCCTTGAAAATAAAGGACTTCCAAAGACCTAATTTTTATTTTTTATAGTATTCCTCATCTATATCCCATCTCTGCCCTATTTTTCTTAATGCTATTGTATCATTTGTACGGGGCAGAATTAACAATATAGTATTTTCCCCTAAATCTCTTTCATAATGCCAATGCAAATTACAGTGAGGACAATCAAATAAGAATTTACTTTTCTCAACTATTAATTCTTTTGTTATTTCATATCTTTTGCCACAACAGCATGTAAGAATGGGTTTATCATTTGTGATTTCTAAGCTGAACTTATCTCTTGTATGTTCAAAATTAAAATGATTTTTATTTTGCTTTTTCATTGTTTTGATACCTTTCTTTTTGTCGTCCTACTTTAATATTGTGCAGTTATTTGTTATTCCAAAAATCAGCAACTATTTTAGAATATATTTCCACATATTTAAATTGTGATAATTGATTACCATTTAGCTGAATATCAATAACATCTTTAATATTAAGCCCACTTAATTCTAATTCATTTATCAACGCTTCTTTTGGAGTACAACCATCTTCAATGTCACCTTGTATATGGTCTAAATCGTGATTCTCCATACTTAAACAACCATTTTTAATTTTCAATCTTAATCCCTCCAAACTTCTATATTATTAATTATTTTTTGAGTTATATTGTTCTTTCTTTTGTTTAAATTCCTTTTTAACCCCATTTGCCCATCTACTTTGAGCACCTGCTGATTTATACGCATATTCAACTTCTTCTAACGCTTCTTCCAAAGTATCTTCAAGCCATTTAATATATTCTTCCATACCTCTATCTCCTTTTACTTCATAATCTACTGATATTACAACCTACTTCAATTCCACAATCTTATTTCTAACTTTCTCAAATTCCATAATACTATTTTCTAACATTTTCACAATTCTAGCAACAGCATTTTCAGTTTCTTTTACGATTTCTTCTATTTGTTTGCATAACTTTTCATCCATAGTTTTATTTACTTAATTCACTTAGCTTTTGTTTTGCATAATTCTTCACACAATGCCAATAAGCAATCTCTATACATCTATCTTTATCAAGATTTTCGTCTTCATACCCATAACTTACATCACCAACCACCTCGTGCCCTTCTTTTCCAATAATTACATATGTTTTATCTTTAGTCACTTTAAGTTTGGCTTCACCTAATTTATCTGAACAATAATACATATCTAACTCATCTTCTATTATTTTTTCCTTCTCTTTAACAACTTCAACATCCTCAAAACCTAATCTAAAAGTATTTTGAAATTCATCACCTAAGTCAATTAAAATTGTTCTCATATCTTTGCATATGTCTACAACTTTGAATTGTTGTCCTTTGAATGGCTCTACAAGTATTTTGACTATATCATCTTTCTCTGGAGTTTTCTTTTGTTTAACTTCTTGTGTATCTAATTTATTGTTTTGTGGTTTTTCTTGTTTATTTTCTTTATGTAATTCATTCCACATATTTGTAGTCATTAATCTTGCTTCTTGAGAACTCATGCCTGTGGCAAGTAAAAAACCTAACTCTCCATCATATTTTTTAACCATGCAATCAATTTCGTTTAAAACATCCTCTAATGTTTTAAATTTATCTAATCCTTTTCCATTAATCTTTAATATCATTTTATCTCTCCTTCTTATTTGTAATTTATTTTATTATTTTGTATTAAATATTTTTTAAATTTATCTTGTTTCTTGGCACATCTTTATATTATCATATCTAAATCTTAATTGCAATAGTTTTTTAAATTTATTTAATTATTTTTTATTTATTTATTTTCTACAAATTCTCTAATCTCAAATCTTGCTCTAGCTTTATTTATCCATTCTTGTTCTATATTTTTACCTAATTCATACCAATATGGTCTACATTGATTTTGTTCTTTAAACATATTTTCAGCTAACTTCTTACTATCAGCACTTACAACTTGCTTTGCACTTCCTTCTTTTAGATAAGCACATTTACGCCCATTGTCGGTGTACATTTTACCATCTAAATAAATTACATAAACTTTATCCATTTAATTCACTCCTATAAATTTAATTTTACTGCTAAAGTTTTTCTATAATTACGTGAAAGTCCACAATAAGAATATTTCTTATCTGTAATATATTCACAGTTAATTTCTTTATATTTTTCCAATTCTATTCTTAATAATTCAGTTAATTTTTCTATTCTATCTACATCTGAATAAGGAAGTTTATAACTCCAACTTTCAAGTTTTCTATTGTAACGTTGAGATATAATATAGTCTTTTATTGTTCTTAATCCATCTTCTTCATTACACCATTCAGCCACTACAAATTCTTCATATTTATTTTTATATTTTATCAATTGCTTTACTAAAATTTTACTATATAATTTTACGGCATATTCATCTGTCCATTTAGATATTTTATCTTGGCTTTTGTTATATTTGTAATTATCAATCTTATCTATTAGATAAGCTAGTGGCTTCATAAGAAAATACCATATAGAAATTAATTTTCTTTTTAATTCTTTGATTTTTATTCTAGCTTTAATACTTAGCATACTATCACCTCTTATTTTAAAATTTGTATATAAAAACAGAATTTTATTGATTTTTTATTATGCACTTTCTTTCATATTTTCATTATTGTAATTTTTTAATACTGTATTTTTATTAACTGTGTACTTTGTTTTCTTATCTGAAGGAGCGTTAAACATAATTTCCATCATAATCTTTTCTATAATTGTCTTTAATCCTCTTGCACCAGTTCTTTCATTGATTGCAATATTAGCAATTTCTTTTAATGCTTCTTGTGTAAAATGCAATTCTTTACCTTGTAATTCAAATAAAGTCTTATATTCATTAATTACTCCGTTTTTTAAATTCAAAATACTTACTAAATCTTTAACATCTAAAGGTTGTAAATTAGAGAATACTGAAAATCTACCCAATAACTCTGGCATCATACCAAACTTCTTTAAATCTGCAATAGTAATTTGATTTCTCAATTCAGCATTAGACATTTGCTTATTTTTGCTTTCATTAGTATTACTATTATTTAAAAATCCAATAGTTTTATCTGCATTATTTTCTTTTACATTTAATCTTTCTTTTACTATATTTTCTATCCCCTCAAAACTTCCTCCTGCAATAAACAATATATTCGATGTATCTACTTCTATCATGTGACCATAAGGATTTTTCCTACCTCCGTTTTCAGGAACACGTATTATACTACCCTCTATAATTTTTAATAATGCCTGCTGAACTCCTTCGCCAGATACGTCTCTCGTTATAGATAAGTTTTCTCCTTTTCTACAAATCTTATCGCAATTGCCTGTGATTTGAATACAGTTATTTTGCCTTATCAATATCATTCCTGTAGGAACGGTAACACAATACACATTGCCACTAAATGGAATTGACTCTTTGGTTAGCTTTTGATTTGTTTTATAATTTTTATTTTTTAATGTTAGTATGTAATTATCATTATACCCCTTTTTATGTCTAACACCTATAGTTGCTTGTAAATTTGTTATGTGTGCTATTTCTTGAGCTAATAAAATTTCTTCATATTTAGAACTAGTAAACTGTCTTGTTCCACAAGGGTTTATATACCCATCCCAAAAGATTAATTCATTAAGCCATATTTTTCTTTGTTTAAAATTTAATTTATATACAAAATCTCGCTGTAATTCTTTTCTGTTATTTTCAAATACTAAACCAATATCATCCATTCTACCAAGGTAAAAGTTATAATATCCTTTTTTATCTTTCTCAGATAAAGTATATTTAATATTTAAATCTTCTAATATAGATATAAGTCTTTCTTTTTTTCTTTCTTTAGTGAATGATATGTAACCATAATGAGTATTTTTTATACATCCATCTGCACAAAAAGCAATATGTAATTTTATAAACGCTTCGCTTATTTTATTATTTATATTGTTATTATCATTGGTAAAGTTCCCACTTACAGGAAAACTATAGTGTTCAGATGTGCTTTCTACTGCTTTTCTTTTAATTAATTTTCCATTTTTCATTATTAAGACTCTATTATGATTTGGTGTGGAAGTATGTGACCACTTGTTATTTTTATGAGATAATTTTAATAAATTGCCTTTATAATATTTTTTTATATACCTTGTTGGTTTTACATATTCTAATTCTCCATTTTCTTTATATTGCATTATTAGTTCATTGCCGTTTATCTCATCAAATCTTTTGAAGCCTTCATTCGTCATTACTTCAGTAGAACCTTCAAAGCACTCATCAATATAAATTATTCCATTCTGTGCTTTTTCAATGTCATAATCAGCATTTTGAATTAAGTTATATATCATACTCTCTACATCGTCTCCTACGTATCCTGCTTCAGTTAATGATGTAGCATCAGCAATTACAAATGGTACGTCAAGTATCTTAGCTAAATTTTTTGCAAGAAATGTCTTTCCTGTGCCTGTATCACCTGTCATAAATATATTACTTTTACTTAATTGTTTATTTTGAGATAACAATATATCTTCATTATGTAATTTCAAATAATGTTTATAAACCTCTGTAGCTATAACTTTTTTAGCATGGTCTTGCCCTATAACCATATAATCTAATTCTTTTTTGATTTCCAATGGTGTTTTCAACATAAGTATTTCCTCCCTATTAGTTTATAGCAACTTCTTTTATATTTTTATTATCATTTGTTTTTATTTTATTAATTATTCTATGTAATTTAATTTTTCTTCTTGATTTACAACTTTTCATAATTATTTCAGCAATTAGACTTGATATTTTGTAAACCAAATCTAATCTTATATTTCTATTAGTAAACAATACATTGTTATCAGCTTCATCTGTTATGCCAATTATAGACATATCTCCTACACTTTGCAAATCTTTTCCAACACCTTTGCCTGGTTTTATAGGGTAATCTCTCAAATGAATTTCTCCTATATCTTCTATATCTCCCAAACAAGCGTCTATACCTATAACCTTTGCATTAGGGTGTAGTTTTTTTATTTCTTTTAATTTGTTACCTATATTTAAAGCGTGTATAGGATTTTCAATAGTACCATATACCTTTAAAGGACAATCATTTTCTTGTAATATAGTTCCAACTAAAGGTGCAACGCTGTCGCCTATACAACGGTCACTACCTATATTAACTATTATAACTTCTTCATTCGTTTTTATAAAATCTTTTAGAGTTTCTATCATTTCTTTTACATTTTCTTTTGACTCATAATGAGTTGTTATTTTCAAATTTTTCATGTTACACTCCTCCTTTTTAATTACGCACCTATTTTTTCACATTTTCTATTTAAAAAGTTCATTATCTTGTTAAATATAGTTTCTTTATTTTCTTCAGTTTGATATTTTTCTTCTTTACCTTTTTCATATAAAATATTCTTTAGTTCTCTACTATCTTCCTTGTTAATTTGCAATTCATGAATACATTTGCCTTTATGATTATCAATCCATACAATTCTATTAGTCTCTCTATCATATGAAAATTCTAAATTCCCATAACTATATTTCTCTAATCCTTTATTTGTAAATCCTAAAAATTTACCTAATACAAGATGGTGTGTAAACTTGATGCAACTATGCTTAAAAGACATCTTTTCTCGGTTCTTGGTAGTGGATATATATGTCTCATATGCCTTACCCCTCATACTAACTACCTTATATTCTCTATTCTTAAATTCAAAACTTTGACTTGGTCTTAACATACTTTCTCCCCCTTATAATCTATAACTAAATTAATTCCATTAACTCTTATGTAATATTCAAATCCATCATAATATATTGTTTTACCATTAATCTTACATATTATTTTAGGTTGTTCTAACATTTTTATTAATCTCCTTTCTTGTTTTTATTTTAAAAATCATTATAAAATCTAACTTTTAATCACTCTTATTTTACCATCTTTTGTATATGTAATCCTTTATTACCTAACCAATAAGTCCGTCCCAACAAATCAGTTGAGATAATTTTGTTTTCCTTTCTACAATTATTATTGTATAACTTACCATAACATTTGTCAATATATTTATTTAAATATTTTGTATTAATTTTTTATAAAGAAAAAAGAACTAGAAAAATTAAATTCTAGTCCTTAATTATAAGTATTATTATTTTACCATTTGTTCAAATTCTTCTTCTGTAATAATTGGTATATTTAACTCTTTAGCTTTTTTATTTTTGCTTGATGAAGAATTAATATCATTATTGAGTAAATAATTGGTTTTCTTACTTACACTACTTGTAACAACTCCACCTAATTCTTCTATCTTTGTTTTAATCTCATTTCTATTTTTATAAATATGAACATCTCCAGTAATAACAAAAGTTAACCCTTGTAATGATTGTTGTACTTGTTCTTTCTTTTCTTCCTTCTTAAATTCAATGTATTTTAATAATTCATTCAACATCACATTATTTCTATCATTATTAAACCATTGTATTACGTCCCTACTGACCATATCTCCAATATCAGATATTTTAATCAACTCGTCAAATGTAGTATTTCTAATTTTATCTAAGTCATTATTAAAATACTTACATATATCTTTTGAAGTTTTCTTTCCTACATTTGGTATACCTAAAGCATAAATAAAAGATGATAAATCGCATTCTTTACTTTTATTTATTGATGTAATTAAATTAGTATACTTTTTAATACCAAACTTAGACAATTTAATTATTTTCTTTTTAATATCTTCTTTTTCTAATTTACAATATAAATCAACTATATTTTGAATAATATTATTTTCTAAAAATTGTTCAATAGTTTTTATACTTAACCCTTCAATATCCATAGCCTCTTTACTGCAAAAGTGTTCGATACTTTTTAATAATTGTGCTTTACACCCTAATGTATTAGGACAAAAATAATGGACACCATCTTTAATTAATTTACTTCCACACACAGGACAATTAGTAGGCATTGTAACCTCTTCACCTTCATTATTAGCGTTTCCCATTATTTCAGGAATTACATCATTTGAACGCCTAATAAATACTCTGCCACCAATTTTAACATTTTTTCTTTGAATATCGTCCATATTATTTAGAGTTGCATATTTAACTGTTACTCCCATTAATTCACATGGTTCTAATATTGCCCTCGGAGTTATTTTTCCAGTCCTTCCAACATTGAATTCTACATCTAATAATTTAGTTGTAGTTTCTTCTGCTTCAAATTTATAAGCTAAATTAAAACGTGGAAATTTTTCCGTATATCCTAAAGTCTTGCAAGTTTCTAAATCATTAATTCTTATTACAACCCCATCTATATCATATTGCAATGAATCTCTTATAGATTCTATTCTATTTATTTCTTTTTCGATTTCTTCCAATGTGTTACAAATTACATATTCATCTACAGGTAAGCCTACTTTTTTCATAAATTCAAGTTGCTCAACATAAGTGTTAAATTTAAACTCTTCACTAGCATAATTTAAGTTATAGCAATATGTGAATAATTTTCTTTTCGCACATTCGCTAGTATCTAATTGTCTAATCGCACCAGTAGCACCATTTCTAACATTTTTAAGTGGTTCTTTTGCTGTTTTATTATATTCTATAAGTGCTTTTTTACTCATTAACACTTCACCATTAATTTCTAATATACCATAGTCAATGTTTTTTATTTTTTTAGGTAAATTAATAATGGTATCAGCATTTTTTGTTACATCTTCTCCGATTTCTCCTTTACCTCTTGTAGCACTAACTGTTTTTATCCCATTCGTATAGGTGGTATTAAGACTTCCACCATCATATTTCTTTGTTAATACATATTGAGGTTTTGGAAGATTATTTACTTTTGTGAATGATTGAATTTTATTATAAAAATCCTTTAATTCTTCTTTTGTTTGTGCCTTATTTGTACTATATAATTTATTTAAATGTTTATGTGTTTTAAATCCCTCTAAAATTTCTCCACCAACTTTTAAAGTAGGTGAATTCGGTAATATAATTCCTGTTTCTTTTTGAAGTCTTGTAAGTTCATCATATTTCTCATCATATTCCTTGTCTGAAATACTTGGGTTGTCAAGTGTATAATATTCATACGCATACTTGTTTAAGTCGTTTACCAACTCTTTAATCAACTCTTTAATATCATTTATCATAATTTAAAAAATCCTCCTATTTTTACATTTATTTTTTTATTTTCTATACCCATAAAAGAAAATTTTCATTATCTATTAAAACTATCTTTTACAGATATAGAAAACAATGTTTACTTTAATAATTTACGTTTTAATTAAACAAATCTTTTAAATGTTCTATATGGATGTTCTTTATGTAATTCTACTGTTTTTTGTATATTTATATTCCCACTTTTTACCTTGTTTAAAAAATCATTTAAATACATTTCTGAAATGGGTTCTTGGAATAATTGTTCTAATAAAGTATGTAATCTTTTATAATCGTCTTGTCTATAAGCAAACTCTAATGTATCAGCATTAATATGTTGTCCATAGCCATTTTTTATTTTAAATTTATGTAATTTTTCAATACTTGGTCTGATGGTCTTATCACCTGTGAAAAAATTTTTTATGAATATTGATTTTAGGCAATATTCTTCATGTTTATCTTCTCCTTCGCATAAGAAATGCAACCATTGTTTGCTGAAATCATTGTGAAATTGTATAGAATCAAATTCTTCTAATATTGATTTATCTATAAAATCATCCCCTTCAATATTTATTTTATTACTTTGATTATATTTTATAGCTTCCATTTTAAAGCCCCCTTAATTAATTTAATATTGATTAAAATATTATAAGAACAACTGTTCCCATTGCTTCTACTACTTTATATTACCATTTTGTCGAATTATTATCAACAAAAACCGTTAGTGCTTTTTTCCTTGTTTTCGACATAATCATTATCTTTCTTCGACATATTATTTATTATTTAAATAATTTTTATTAGTATTGAGGGAAAACTAACAAAAGTTAGTCTTCTTCCCCAACAGTTAAATCTATATTCATTACATCATTTAACCTTTTTAGTCTTACTATTTGCGAATCAGTATGTTCTCCAAAGTTTTTTAATATTTCTCGTATTTCATTGTATGAATAATCATCAATTTCTCTATTAGTTTCTTTCATATTCATTTGAATCTTATATAATTTTCCTGAATCAGCTACATTAGTTAAATTTAAATATGGTCTATCAAATAATTTAGACATATTTTTAGTACGTCTTCGTATAGTCTGTATAGATATTTTATCATCTGCACCTCTTTGTGCATTAATACCATTCTTAAATATATAATTTGTATCCTCTAAATCTATAGTTGGTTTTCTTAATGAATTTGCGACTTCTGGGTCTCCATTACCTTTTTTATATTCTATTTCATTATTTGCCCTAATTAAATGTTCTATAGTAATATTATCGACTTCGACATCTCTATCCTTTAAATGAACTATATTATTTTCTTTATCTATGTCTTCTAAAGTTAAATTTATTATATCCTCACAATCGTTATTTTTACCAAAATTAAATATGGATAAAAATATTCCTGAATCTTGTGCATTAACTATTTGTTCATCACATAGGTAATATAGTTCACTTTTTGTTATCAACTTATCTTTAGTGTGAATTAACTCTTTCTTTTCTTCGTCTGTAGGTCTATACTCTATCATCAACATACTTGGTATCTTTTGCATTGCTCTAGCATGAATTCTATATTTATTTAATACAGCTATTTGAGTTTCTAAGCTACTTAAAGTGCTGATTCTAAATCTTAATAACATTGTTTCAACTTCATCTTTAGTAAACTTAGCAACATCTTTAATTAAACCCTGCTGTTGTAAAGAGTTGATTTCCTCTTCTGTTGATTTAGTTAAATCTTTGTCGTAAGTATTTTTAAGTTCATACCATCGAAATTTACACATGTAATGTAAATACGCATCATACACTTCATTATTTTTTAATTCTAATTTTGATTTTTCTAAGAAATCAATTTTTAAATCATCTAACTTATTTTCCATTTGAGCAAACTTATGTGGTCTACCCCCACCTGTACCAACACCTCTACACATTTTACATTACACCCTCTTTCATTGTATATTCTTGAGTTACTTCTTTGAAGTATTCTCTAATTCTATTTTTTTGTCTTGGATTTAAAGTTAAATTAATATCTAATCTTAATTCTTGCCATTGTTCATTTTTTATATTGAAGTCAATTTTATCTAAAATATCTAATAAAATATCTTGCCAATCATCTACTCCATATAATTCTTTAGCTATTGTAATATAACCAATAAAAGTATTCTCTCTTGTTGTGATAAAATCTTTTTGTGATTTTTTATTATTTTCAAACAATTCTTTATTGAAATCAATTACATAGTTGAAAAATTCTATTATATATTTCATAAATTTTCTTTGTTCTATTGTGCTTTCTAATACATCAGAAAAATAATGATTAATTTCTTCAGAAAATAAAGTTTGACTTACATAAGCAGTACCTATTTTAACTTGTTTATCCAATCCTATTTTATTGAATAAATTATTTATTTGATTATTTTGTTGTTGTTTTGCGTTAATTTCTTTTGTAAATAACATAGCCCTATTATCACTATCTAATGTATTATAATAATCCTTATCAATCTGATTAACTGTTCCTTCTTGTTTAACTACATTAATCGCACGTTCAATACCATAATTAACTACTTTGACAAGTATATAACCTTCAAAATCAGGGTTACGTCTAATTACTTCTGCTATCGAATAACATCTATGACCACCATCAACAATGTGGACAGGGGTTAAGTCTGTTATCTCAATCGCAAGTCTTTCTTTATCTTCATTGTAATCGAATTTCTCTTCAGCATAATCAGATTTAAATATGTTAAGAGTAATCATATTATCTTCAAAATTACCACTCTCTATACTTTTAATAATACTTTCTACCGACTCTGGATTTACATTAGGTAATTTAACTTCTTTTCCTAATACTAGTTTAACTTTAGGGTCTCTCTGAGTATTAATATTATAAGTTAATAAACCATCAAATATCGCATTTGCGATAGTTTTATATGGTACATATCCGTAATAAGTAGTACAAGTTCTATCATGAGGTATTTTTCTTCTCATACCTTCAAATACGAGAATATTATTGTTGTTATTTATATTTTTAGGTATTCTTGATTCGTATTCTATAATAGCAACTTTTTCAAATATATTTTCTGGATTAAAAATATTAGTCGGTGTAAGATTTTTATCTTTTAATTCATTTACAGATTCATATAGTGATTTTATAATCCAATACTGTTCATAATCATCAATAATCGTTTCAGTAGGAACTTTACTCATCAAAATCTGAGTTGTTCTTCTACTATTTATTCTATCCTTTGTTTTTCTAATCACTCTATCAATTATATCTTCTTTATTTGTGCATAGAGCAATACCTTTCTCGATTAATCCTACTCTTCTTTTCATTAAATTCTCTTTCATAATATACACTCCTTTTATCATCCCACTTTTTATTTTAATCTTTTTTTATAAAATTTTCAATATGTTTGCTGAATTTTAAAATAATATTTTAATAATATGTTTAATAATATTATGTAACAAGATTAAAAAAACTATACATTTGAGTTATATTTATGGAGATTTATTTTATTAATACTTATAATTAATTATACTATATTTGTATGATTTTTTCAATCAAAATGTGATTATTGTCGATTGAAATTTCTAAAATAATATAATTAATTATAATTACTAATTATTGTTTGTCATTTTAATTATTTTACTATTTTTATTTAATTATTTGTTACAGCACTGAAATTAATCAGCACTGCAACAAAAATATGTTTTGTTTTAAAAATTTATGTTATGGTAGTGGGTC
>JAEAME010001186.1_pt1 | contig 19505 bp, 18 predicted proteins | sample 8958731 | NCBI WGS metagenome assembly JAEAME01 (sample SAMN16933194, study PRJNA681113) | bioreactor sludge metagenome | isolation source: anerobic bioreactor sludge (Control) | place: India:Bengaluru | collected 2018-10-24 | reverse complement strand
GGCTGGCATCCGGAGTGATGAAGGTGCTCAAGTACAAAGCAAAATAGTGCGTATGTTTTTGCGCTTCAGCCGGCCGCAAGGCCGGCTTTTTCTTTTTCCGGTAAAAAGATGCGAAAGATTACTCATTGCAAGCGATTGATTACATCAAACGGCAGGAGTATAATGTTATATAAGACTAACATAACCAATACGCCGAAGGAGGTTTTCTGATGGGTAATCTTTTCTGGCTGGACTATACCATCATTGCGGCAGTCGGCCTTCTGGTCGTTCTGGTGCTTTATTTATCTTTTCGGGATTCACGCAAGCGCAAATCCTCAGGATGTAGCGGAGCCTGCAGTTCCTGTTCTTATGCCTGCGACACGAAGATGAAATCGAAGGAAGAATCGGCCTGTAATAAAGCGCGCGGATAAAGCCCGGAGAAGGATGCCCGCTGATTTTCGCGGCAAGGCAGCAGCCCGCCCGATCACGATCAGCGAAAAAGACTCCCTTTTGCGGAAAGCGTCACACCGGGATCAAATGATTACAATCGGAGGCTTTATTCGTACCAGCGCATCCTGCTCTCATCCGAATCCTTGCAAGCGGCTTTGTTGATCGATTCTCCGGGCTCACTGTGGATCAGCTTGGAAATCGGCTTATAAATGAGGAATGTCAATACGGATACCAAAGTTCCCTTAAACAGATTGAATGGTATAAATGCCCATAAAATCAATGTTTCCTTGTCCGTGACCATCGGATTGGCCTTTGCGGCCATTTCTAAAATCGCCGGCCAGGGATAACCGGCGACGGTCACATACAGATTAAGCAGAACGTAATAGTTAAATAATGACGTACCGACGGTCATCACCAGAGTCCCGACGATCATCGATATTAACGCTCCCCTCCGTGTCTTCAGGAATTGGTACAGCAGCCCGGCGCTCCCCGCAAAAAAAGCTCCGGCGATGAAGTTGGCGATTTCACCGACTCCGGACGAATGTGAGGAAGGCCAGACGATCAGATTCTTGACCAGTTCCATCATAACTGCACCGATCGGTCCGTATGCAAACGCCCCGATCAATACCGGGATTTCGCTCAAATCCAATTTGAGAAAATCCGGCATTAGCGGTAAGGCTGTCTCAAGGATCCGCAGAGTCACGGCCATAGACGTAAGCATCGCCAAAACGGCCAGTTTTCTGTTCATTTTCGCGTTCTTCGTCCTTGTGTTCGACGGCACTGTGTTCAGGTTATCCATTTGCTTATCCATCTTCTTCCCTCCCAATAAAAAACTCCCCCGTAACACTTCGGGAGAGATTATAAGAAGGTCGGGGATCGCCGCACCGCAATCCGCCGTATGTACTTCTTTCATCCGGACTGTACCGTCGGCACCGGATTCTGACCGGTTCAGCAAACGCTTGCGGGCTCGTCGACATTGTCGCTTCACCGCCGGTGGGGAATCGCACCCCGCCCCGAAGCTGTCTTGATTATATGCATGGAAGGATGCGCTGTCAATCGTTTCCCGATATTGGAAAAGAAGCCCTGATGAAGTATACTATCTTATGATTTGAAAACCAGTCCCTTTGAAATGGAGCCCGCATGCACACAAGACATAATATACTTCTCGCTTTCGTTTTGCTGATTTCCGCACTTTTTCTTTCCGCCTGCGTTTATAACCGGCAGTCCCCGGCATCTTCCGTTCCGGTTCCTCCGTCGGTCGGTCAGGAGAGTCTGGTTCCGACCGTAACGCCGACCCCGACCATAACGCCGACTCCGACCCCGTCCCCCTCGCCGACTCCGACTCCGACTCCGTCTCCGTCTCCGACACCGATCCCGATGTATATCGAACCGCAGACCGACGAGCCGGTTTGGTATGACGGATTTGTGGATCCGCGCACGGTCCGGGCGGAAGTCGTACCGAATCCGGAGGACATCACCGTTTTGGTCAACAAATATTATGCGATGCCCGAGGACTATGTACCCGAGCTCGTCGCCGCCAATCACTCCGCCGGTCAGCAGCTTCGCAAGGAAGCCTCCGACGCGTGGGATCTGATGCATACGGCCTGCCTTGAGGAATGCGAACAGAATCTGTATTTGGTATCCGGATATCGATCGTACGATACCCAGGCGTATAGTTTTTCGAACGGGATTGAACGAAACGGACTTGCTTTTGCGGTCCAGAAAAACGCGTATCAAGGCCGTTCGGAGCATCCGCTGGGATTGGCGCTCGACATCAACATCGCTTCGGATCCCGAGATCCGCGACGGCTTTGCCGAAACGACCGCAGGGCAATGGGTCGCGGAACACGGACACGAATACGGCTTTATTCTTCGTTACCCGCGCGAAAAGGGCAGTATCACCGGGTACGGTTACGAAGCCTGGCACTACCGTTATGTCGGAGTCGATCTGGCCACCGAACTTTATGAAACGGAACAGACGCTCGAGGAGTATTACGGCAAGGAGCAAATCCTGCCCGCGACAAATGAGTAAGCAATCCGTCATTCAACGGTTTATCCGGCGTCACCTTACCGAGGTATTGGCCGGCATTGCCGTAGTCCTTTTGATTGCGGTGATTAGCGCCGTTGCGGGCATCTATCTTTCTTCCCGAAAACCGAAACCCGATCTGTCCTTTGATCCCGCGGCTCAAGCCCCGTCTTCCGGCGCTGATCTCCCGGCGACCGCCGGAACGACCGGGATGGTCCCGACAACCGAAACCCTTTTTTCCGCGGGATCGGCAACCACTGCCGATCCGGTGCTTACAACGACTGCCGGGTCTTCGGCGGCGGATTCGACGCCTGCCGAAACGACGATCGCGGAGTCGACGCCTTCCGGGACGACATCTTCTTCGAGTGCCGTCATAACGCAAGAGACTACGCTTTCCCCGACTCCGACCGGTCCGGTGTGGTACGACGGTTATGTCGATCCGCGAACGGTCGAGTATGAGATCGTATCCGACCCCGACGATCTGACGGTACTGATCAATAAGTATTACGCGGTCTCCGGGGATTATGTCCCCGAACTTGTCCCCGCGGCATCGTCAAGCAACCAAAAGCTGCGCCCCGAGGCCAATGCGGCCTGGGATCTGATGCGAGCGGCATGTTACGAGGATACCGGAAAGACGCTGTACCTGACGGCCGGTTACAGCACATTTCAACAGCGCATCGACCTTTTCGAGGGGGCGATCAAGAAGGTTAACGATAACGTCGCCGGCTTCACGATGAAAAGAGTTGTCTCCAAATACGCCTATGCGGGACGCTCGGAACACAACGTCGGTCTCGCTCTGGATATCAAAGAGATCAACGACAGCGACATCAGCAGTAATTTTCTGAATACGACCGCCGGTGCCTGGATGACCGACCACGCCCACGAGTACGGATTCATCCTCCGGTATCCGGCCGGAAAGGGAAACATCACCGGATATGATTTTGAAGCCTGGCACTTTCGCTATGTCGGCGTCGACCTCGCGACCGCGCTTTACGAGGGCGATCTGACGCTCGAGGAATACTACGGAAAGGAGCAGGTACTTCCGTGACCTGCTCCTCTTCTATACCTTGACTCACCCCGGGCGCTTCGTTTTCTAGGCGGTCTCGATGTTCGCCTCCGCCTCGAGTCCCAGAAGCTTGACCGCATCTTCGCGCATCTTGTACTTGAGTATCTTCCCCGCGGCATTCATCGGAAAATCATGAACGAAAGAGATGTACTTCGGCGTCTTGTGTTTCGCCATGTGCGACCGGACGTACTCCTTGAGCTCCTCCTCCGTCGCGGTCACGCCCTCTTTCAGGATGACGCAGGCCATGATCGCCTCGCCGTACGTGCGATCCGGCACTCCGATCACCTGAACGTCCCGGACCTTCGGGTGGGTGTAGAGAAAATCCTCGATCTCCTTGGGGTAAATATTCTCGCCGCCGCGGATAATCATATCCTTGATCCGGCCGGTGATCTTATAATTCCCTTCCGGCGTCCTTAGCGCGAGATCGCCCGTATGGAGCCATCCGCCCTCGTCGATCGCGGCCTTGGTCGCCTCGGGCATTTTGTAGTAGCCCTTCATGATGTTGTAGCCGCGTGCGACAAACTCGCCCGGAACATTGTCCGGAAGGTCCTGATTGGTCGCGGGATCGACGATCTTGCATTCCACTCCGGGGAGCGGCCGGCCGACCGTTGACACACGGACTTCGATCGGATCGCCGACGCGGCTCTGCGTACAGCCCGGCGAACTCTCCGTCTGCCCGAAAACGATCGTAATATCGTTCATGTTCATCTTTTCAAGAACGGCCTCCATAACCGGCACAGGGCAAGGCGATCCGGCCATGATTCCCGTCCTCATGTACGAAAAATCGGTCGCGGTGAAATCCGGATGTTCCAGAAGCGCGATGAACATCGTCGGCACTCCGTGCATCGCGGTGATTTTTCGAAGATTGATCGCCGCCAGTGTCTTCGCCGGTTGAAAATACTCGACCGGCACCATCGTCGTTCCGTGCGTAATCGCGGCCGTCATCGCCAGGACCATTCCGAAACAGTGAAACATCGGGACCTGAATAAGAAGCCGATCCGCCGTCGTAAAGTCCATGCAGTCGCCGATACATTTGCCGTTATTGACGACATTATGATGCGTCAGCATAACGCCCTTCGGAAAACCCGTCGTTCCGGACGTGTACTGCATATTACAGACCTCGTCGGGCTTTGTGTCCGCGGCCATTTCCATAAGGGTCGATACCGGAACACTGTCGGCCAGCCCCATCGCGTCGTCCCAGAAATAACAGCCGGGCTGTCTCGAATCGATCGTGATGACGTTTTTTAAGACCGGTAGGCGCTCGGAATTGAGTTTTCCGGGCACAGAGTCCTTAAGTTCCGGGCAGATCTCGTGAAGGATTCCGACGTAATCCGAGTCCTTATACCCGTCGATCATGACCAGTGTTTGCGTATCCGATTGGCGCAGGAGATATTCGGCTTCGTGGATCTTATAGGACGTATTGACCGTTACAAGAACGGCGCCCATTCGGACCGCGGCCCAGAAGGTCAGAAACCACTGCGGATAATTCGTCGCCCAGATCGCGATATGGTCGCCCTTCATCACGCCCATCGCGATAAACATCCGCGCGACCCGGTCGACCTCATCGCGAAACTGCGCGTAAGAACGGGAGTAATTTCTTGTGGTATACGCAAACGCGCACTGATCCGGAAACCGTGTCGCGACCTCATCCAGGAGCGCGCCGAAGGTCATATCGATCAGGATGTCCTTCTCGAAAAGCCGCTCGCCGTCTTCCCTCCTCACGAAGCAACTGATCGCGGGGACCTCTTCGTTTACATCTTCCGGCGGTACCGACGGAATCGGCGGAAGCTTCTCCCCCGCGCCCTCCGCCAAACGCTCCTCGAGGCTCGATTTTTCCCATTGACGGACGTAGTGTACAAAGAAGGGGAAAACAATCGCGGGGTCCTCGATCTCGGTCGACCAGCGTTTCACCCACTCCAGCGAGATGTAGCCGTCATAAGCCTTTTCGCGCAGAAGAGAAAACACCTCCGGCAAAGGCAGGTCTCCGTTGCCGGGAAGGCGATAACTTACCTTGCCTTTCTCGACGACCGAGTCCTTCAAATGAATGTAACGGATCTGTTCTCCGAGATTGTTCCACGTTTCCTCTGGTTTTTCACCGAAGAAACGGAACGGGTGGTGAATGTCCCATAATGCGCGGATATAGGGGCTCCCGACGGTCTGAAGAAGTTTAGCCAGTCGCTTGGTGTCGGCATAGACTCCGTTGGTTTCGACCAATAAAGTAACCCTTTTGGCTTCGGCCGCCGGAGCAAGCTCCTTCAGGATCGACGCGACGGCAGAATCGTCCGCCTCAGTCTCCGGAGCGGGATGAGCATCCGCAAGGACACGAATATATTCCGCCCCGACCCGGGACGCCAGTTCGATATATTCACCGATCTCAATTCGTGCCGCCTCCGCGCCGCCCGGGGCGGAAAGGACGCAGTTTGAGGATAAACACGGAATCGTCAACTTGAGACGCTGAAGTTCTTTGACGGTGTTGTCGATTTCTCCGGGCAGGAACGGACCGGCTCGCGAAGCCATGATCTCCTCGCCGAGGCCCCGTATTTCGATCCCGGAATAACCGAGATCAAAGGCCATGGAATAGATTTCGCTCCAGGTCCAGTCCGGACATCCGAGTGTTGAAAAAGCCAATTTCATCGCCATCGAAAATACCTCCCAATTAGTTTTCTTTTCGCAAATAAAACATACAGCCAGAATATAATAAAATCCCGCTCAAATAAAGAGCGGGATTTCGGATCTTTGTTACGGGGACCCGTAGATGATGTTTTCCGGAAAAGAAAAAACGATTATTTCTTATCTTCTTTTATTTTTTCCAGAAGCGTTTGCGTATCCTCCTCCGAAAGCGGGTGCCCCCAGATATACCCTTGAATAAAATCACAATCAAAGTCATGGAGGTAGCCCAATTGACTGTCGCTGTCGACACCCTCCGCAACGACCTCCATATTCAGCTGGTGTACAAGCGAGATGATCGAGCCGACCATCAGACGATGCATACTCTGTTCGACAATATTATCAACGAAAGATTTGTCGATCTTGAGCGTATCGATGGGAAGCTTCTGAAGATAACTCAGCGAGGAGTAGCCGGTCCCGAAATCGTCGAGCGCGATGCGAATGCCCCATTCGCTCAATTGATTGAGAACCTTGATCACATGCTCCACTGAGGAGATCATCACGGATTCGGTGATCTCGAATTCGAGATTACGGGGATCGGTTCCGGTCTTGCGGAGAATTCTTTTGACCGATGGAAGGAATGTCGGGGCCATGATCTGGACGGCCGAGATGTTTACCGACATGATGAGCTCGCCGCCGTAGATCTCGATCAAACGGTTCAGTTTGCGGCATGCGCTTTCCAGAATCCATTCTCCGAGCGGCAGGATGATCCCGGCCTGTTCGGCGATCGGAATGAATTCAGCGGGACTGACAGCTCCCAGCCGCTCGTTTTTCCAGCGCGCCAGTGTTTCAAATCCGCGAAGCTTTCTGGATTGTGTGTGGTACTGCGGTTGAAACACCAGGTAGATCTCTTTATTCTGCACCGACATACGAAGCTCGGATTCATACTGCGCTTTCCTCAATATGTCGTCCATCATTTCTCTTCGGAAGAAGCGTACGCCGTTTCTGCCACCGTCCTTGGCTTTGAACATCGCCGCCTCGGCGCTTTTCGCGAGTTCCTCGGCGGAATCCCCGTCGGAAGGGAACATCGCAATGCCAAAGCTCGCGCTGATAATATAATCTTTCCCGTTTATCGAAAAAGGCTCCGATATCGAATTGCGGATCCCCTCGGCGTAAACGAGCAGTTCTTCCTCTTTCATCTGGCGCTGGACGATAATACCGAATTCATCGCCGTCGATCCGTCCGATCATGTCATCCGGATGGGAAACCCGGCGGAGGCGCTCGGCCAGGGAACATATAATCTGATCACCGACTTGATGGCCCGCCGAATCGTTAATTCGCTTGAAAAGATCAATGTCAATATGGAACAGCGAAAATCCCAGGTGCTTTTGCGACAGCAGATTGATCAGAAGTTCGAGCCGGTCGGCGATCTTGATCCGGTTCGGAAGCCCGGTCATCGTGTCATAGTGCACCAGGCGGTAAAGCTTTTCCTCATTCTCCTTCATGACCGAGTTATATTCCGTGAGCGTCGCATTCTGTTGGGATGTGATCTGTTCCTTGGCCAAAAGTTCCTGATTCAAGCGCTGGAGTTCATCTTTCCGCGCCGAAGCGGCTTGCAGTTCATCCATCAGTCTTCGGCTGTACAGTAGGACGATAAACAGAATCAGTATCATCACCGCGGGCGTCAACGCTCCGGGTATCGCCTTCGGATCCTTGAGCCGGACTAAATGGAGGAGTACGCCGCCGATCTGAATTGCTCCCGCAAAAACCACGGCGTAAAAGCCCCGTTTCCCGGCCGTTAATACAACCAGAATCGATGCCAACGCTTGCAATTGAGACAGTACACCGCTGAGAACACCGGCATTACTTGTGCTGATCACGTAATGGATATAAGTAATTGAAAGGAAAAAGATAATGTAGATCGCGATTTTCAGAACGACGTGTCGTTCCTTTCCGTAATCCGCGATCATCTTACCCATGAAACGGTCCAGAGGACGCTCTTTATGCTTCTGTTCCATGGCGCACCCCGATATGTGAAAAGACGACCTGCGCCGCCGGCAGACGAGAATGCTTCGGTCATAAGCAAATGGCTTTGCTATTTAATTATATTATCAAATAGTCCGAAAATCAATCTTTTTTATCTATTGAACGTTGATGGTCATTAAGTTCGCAAGCGGCTGACAATCCTTTATTCTATATTTTCCGCCCGTCTGCTCCAGCAGGAAGGGCTTAACATCGGCTTGAATCTCCGAACGGATCCTGTTACTATATAGACATCTTTCTATATTGTTGAGGAGGAACCGGCTTGACCGATCCATATAAAGCCTGCACATCGATTTTCAAGGCGATTTCCGATCCGACGCGGCTCGAAATCGTTATGAGGCTACGCGACGGCGACGCCTGTGCCGGTGAACTTTTAGAGAACTTCTCCTTTTCCCAGCCGACGCTCTCTTATCACATGAAAATTCTGATCGAGTCCGGTTTGGTCACCGCTCGAAAAGAAGGCTTGCGTGTCCGGTACACACTCAACCGAAATCACCTCGACTGTGTCCTCCGATTTCTCTTTGCCTCCACCCGCCGGGCACGTTCGAACGATCGGTCTGCGCAAATCCAAAAATGACCGATTGAACTTTACAACGCAACATAACCGCAGGAGGAAATATGAATAATCAGGCAACCGAGCCCGGAAGGGGGCAACGCATCGTGATCGTGGGCGCTGTCGCCGCCGGCACATCCGCCGCGGCCAAGGCGAGAAGGAATGATGAGAGCGCAAGTATCGTGATTTACGATATGGATCGTTACATCTCCTACTCGGGATGCGGATTGCCGTATTATATCGGCGGTCGGGTCCCGGACATCACAGCGCTGACTCCGCGCGACCCGGAGTTTTTCGAAAAGAAGTACAAGGTGGTCGTCAAGATCCGGCATCGCGTCGAATCCGTCGATCCGGCGGCACATTCGATCCGCGTCCGTGATCTGGATACAGACGAGCTGTTCGAAGACAACTACGATACGCTCGTGATCGCGACCGGCTCATCTCCGGTTCGTCTTCCGGTCGAAGGCGCGGAGCTCCCGCATGTTTTTTCGTTGAGAAATCCGGCGGACGCCGTCGCGATACGTTCGTATATCGAGGACAAAGACCCGGCCTCCGCCGTCATCATCGGAACCGGATTTATCGGTCTCGAGATGGCGGATAATCTGTCCTTGAGAGGCATTCGAATTACGCTGGTTGAAAAACTGCCGGCTATCTGCCCGAGCCTCGACCCGGATATGGCCGTTCACCTCGAAAATCACTTGCTTAAGCGGGGGGTTCGTATCGAAAGCGGAAAAACAGCCGTTCGCATTACGGATTCTTCGGTTGTCCTGGACGACGGAAGCGAGGCTTCCGCAGACATCGTCATCATCGCCGTCGGAGTAAAGCCCAACGTCGCGCTCGCGAAGGAGGCGGGCGTCGCCTTGGGTCCGACCGGAGCCATTGCCGTCGACGAACAGTTAAGGACAAACGTTCCCGACATTTTTGCCTGCGGCGACTGTGCGGAAAACTATTTCACCCTGACCGGGATGCCCTTTTACCGCCCTTTAGGTTCAACCGCCAACAAAACCGGGCGAACCGCCGGGGACGCGATCACCGGCGGAGACCTTGCTCATCGCGGAGTGCTCGGCACGGGGATCTTCGAGACGTTCGGGATGACCGTCGCGTCGACGGGACTTCTCGAAAAAACTGCCCGGGAACAAGGGTTTGACGTCCTTACCGCAATCAACACGAAGCCGAACCTGCCCGAATACCTCGGAGGGCAGACGATGACCATCAAAGCGATTGCCGACAGAAAAACGCATATGCTGCTGGGCGTCCAGATCGTCGGTTTTGACGGCGTCGACAAGCGTTTGGACGTATTTGTCACGGCGATGACGGCGCGAATGAGGGCGGAGGATCTTTTTCACTTGGATCTTGCCTACGCGCCCCCGTTTTCGACAACGAAGGACCCTGTGATGTATACGGGCATGATCCTCGAAAACGCTCTGGATCGAGGCCGCGACTTGATCCGCAAAGAGGATCTTCATCAATTCTCACGGGATTCCATCACGATTCTGGACACTCGCCCGGAGACCCAATACGCCGCCGGACATATCCCGAACGCAAAAAACGTCCCGCACGAGAAACTTCGGGACGCCCTCTGTGAACTCGATCCCAAGAAACCGGTCGTCACCTATTGCAACAAGGGAACAACCGGTAATGCGGCACAAAACATCCTGCTGAATCACGGTTTTTCTGAAGTGTATAACCTCTCGGGCGGCTTCAGCCACTACGCCGCCGAGTCCGGGAGACGCATAGAGCAAGAGGAGGAGAAACGTGATACGGAGGCAGCCGGAGCGATGGATTGACCCCTTACATTACCACCTCAGCGGGAGATGTCCATGCGAATAACGCGCGGTTCGATTTTTGACTTAGACGGTACGCTTCTGGATTCGATGTCCATGTGGATGGACATTGACATTCGATTCTTGGGCGAGCACGGGATCACCGCAACCGAGGATTACTCCCAGACCGTTAAGACTATGGGGTATCGAAAATCGGCCGAATACACCGTTTCCCGTTACGGTCTTTCCATGACGCCGGACGAAGTCATCGCGCGGTGGAGCGAAATGGCCGACGCCTCTTACGCCTCCGATATCCGCCTCAAGGAAGGCGCCGCGGATTATCTCCTTCGACTGCGCAACGCCGGCCAGAAGTTGGCGGTCGCCACGGCGCTCGGGCTTTCAAGCATTGAACATGCGCTCGGGAATAATAAAGTCCTTCATCTTTTCGACGCGTTGACGATGCTCCACGAAGTCCCACGCGGCAAGACCCATCCCGACATTTATCTTCTGGCGGCGGAGCGCCTCGATCTTGCGCCTTCCGAATGTGTCGTCTACGAGGATATTCTGCCCGGTATCGCGGCCGCTAAATCCGCGGGATTCACCGTTTGCGGCGTTTATGATTTTTCGTCCGAAAAAGACTGGGACCGGATCCAAAAAATCGCGGATTTCACGATATCGAGTTGGAACGAGCTTCTCTAGCATGGTTTCCGGCGCGGACGAACCGGTGACCCGGCACCGGCCCGGTCACGAATAGAAATATAGAGAATTCAGAAGATATTTCTCGCCGTAGCGTTCGGACAGGCGCAGCAAATGCCCCTTCACGGCGAAAAGCGATCCCCTGCCGTCACGGTACGCGTCCAGGCGTCTGAAAAAGGCTTTCTTTTCGGATTCCGTCGCTTTCCCGGAAAAGTAACCCCACACATGGAGCGCCGCGTTTTCGGCCTTTCCGGGATCCTCTTCGCGAGCGATCGCCTCTTCCGCGAGCGCATAAAAATCCGTCGGTCGAACCACTTTACTGCCCGAAAACAGTTTTCGGATCTCCGCATAATTTTCCGGAGCCTTCTCCATGATCCGATACTTATAGCGCGCCCATTCCTCTTCGAGGCGCGTACTTGCGGGGTTTTCCTCCAAAAGAAGCACGCATTTCACGGCGGACAGATTTTTATCCTTGACCTCGAGCATAATATCCGGCGCCAAATCACGGATTGTATCGTAAAAGCTCAGGAATTCAGCGGAACGAACGGTTTCGGAGTGCGCGCCCGGGCGCTTTCCCGGACTCTGCTGCGCATAGTGGATCTTTTGACGACCGTCCTTTTCTGTCCAGGTCTTCCGGCACCGAAGAATCAGTTCGCGGTGCGTTTCCGCGTGATTCCCCGTCGGGTCTTCCGGGGTCGATCCCGCGAAACGCCCTTCATACACCTCGCGATGCAGGTTATCATAAACGACCGGTACTCCGATCTCACCGTGCAGGCTCAAGACATCCGCGACCGAAAACAAACGCTCGTCGTTTTCGATGACGATGCGCGCGCGCGTTTCCGGGGAAAGCAGCCGGAAATTTTGGCAGAATCGATGCATCGCGGTACTTTTATCGCCGTACGCCCCGCCGACATGAAGAATGATCTTGTTCTCTCCGTTGACCCCGAGCGCATCCAGAAACCGCCCGTGCCACTTCAGGTCGGCGACCGCATTCGTAACAACCCGGGGATCCGGCGAATTGAGCACGGTGTATTGTCCCGGGTGCATCGAGACGCGCATACCGGACGCTCGAATCTTTTCGCCGATCCTGCGGAACGGGTCCTCGAAAAGCAGCGCCCAGTCGAGCGTATTCACGGGCGTTCCCGCAAAGGGTATGATGTCCGAACTGATGCGGAAAAGATATATGCCGCGGGCGATATTGTACGCGCATTGGTTGTAAAGCGCGTCGAGGTTGTGCGCGATGATCTCCCGAAGTTTCTCAGAAGTCGCGAATTTTTCGGTGCAGGTTCGAATCTCCGTTGCCGGTACGCCGACCGTCACGCAGGCATAGCCGATGCGCCCTCCGGCCGGCGGTTTTCCCGGAGCATTTGCTGCCGTTTTGTTATCTGTCCGAATCCTCGGCACGATGCGATCCTCCCGTTATTTTCGCACACGGGTCATTGATTTTTGGTAAATACAAAGCGCTCGAGATTTTGAATCATACCCATCCGGGAATCGGTTTTATAGCCGCGCTTCTTCAACTGCCGGAAAAGCGTCCGGATGAAAAAAGCGTGCGTAATCACATAGCAATCGCGCCCTTCTTCTTCGATCCGGTCGATCGCCCGGTCCGCCCGCGCTCTCGTTTGCGCTTTTTTCTCCGGCTGACTGCCCTTTCTGAAGTTCCAGGCAATCCGCCCGAAAATATCCCAAACCAAAGACGGCAGACGAATATTCGCGCGGGTAAACGGCAGAAGCGGGACTTCGTTCAAAAGTTCCGACCGGATCATCGGCCGGTCGCCGAACATCGCCAGGGCGGTCTCCCGGCTTCTTCGAAGTTCGCTGATATAGATCGCGTCTCCGGTCTCGATCCTTTGGATCCCGGACGGGTCGATCGGACTCTCGTTATAGCCGCGGGACGCCTCAATCTGACCTTCCGGCCCGAAGCTTTTCGGGAAGACAAAGTCGACGCGCGCGTGCCGGATGACGGTGATTCTCATATAGTGATTTCTCCCTGAAAGTAAACACTTGCCGTGCTTAGGCTTTCGGTCCGTGCAGATAATCCGCGTGCTTGCTGATCTCCTGAACGATCGGGATCTTTCTGTCGGCAAACAGTTTTCTGTTCCGCTCGAAAAGATTCCCGCCCTTCGTATCGATCGATACAATCAGGGGTCCGAACTTCCGGACACGCATCACCCACATCGCCTCCGGCATGCCCAGATCCAGCCACTGAACGTCCAGAACCTCCTCGACGCACTGCGCGGCAAGAACCGCACAGCCTCCGGGAAAAACCGCGTGGACCGCGGGTCCCCGCATGCATCCGTCCGTCGTCTTCGGTCCCATTCCGCCTTTTCCGATCATCAATTTAACGCCGGTTGTTTCGATAAATTCCTTCCCGTACTTTTCCATGCGCATACTCGTCGTCGGTCCGATGGAGATAACCTCGTATTTACCCGGTGCATCCGCCCGTTCGCGCATGATCGGCCCTGCGTGAAAAATCGCTCCGCCGCGAAGGTCGACCGGTAATTCCAGTCCCTGCTTGATCACCCTTTGATGGACATCGTCTCTTCCCGTAATCAGGCGCCCGCTCAAATAAAAGACATCCCCGACCGACAGACCGCTCAGATCCTGATCCGAGATCGGCGTTTGCAGTATCTTTTCGATCATAATCGGGCCCCCTTATGCGAAAGAAGTTCATAGGAAAGATCGGCGCGGATCCGAATCCACGCGCGCCGGTGTGCCCAGCAACCGGTCGACAAACCGACCGCGAGCGTCGCCGGGTGCCGCGCGGCCTGCTCGATATGCACCCCCATTACCGACATATTGCCCGTAATTCCCCCGGGGCCGATTCCGATTCCGTTGAGGCCGTCTTCGATCCGCCGCTCCAGATCCGCCCCGATTGGATTTTCGTTTCTCGAGCCAATCGGTCGAAGGAGTGCTTTTTTGGAGAGTTTGGCGGCCACCTCGACCGAGCCGGCGATACCGATCCCCACAAGCAGAGGCGGACAGGCATTGATTCCGTATGTCGTGATCCGGTCAAAAACGAAACGGACGATCCCCTCGTAGCCTTCAAGCGGCATCAAAACCTCCGCGATACCCGGCAGACTGCACCCGCCGCCCGCCATATATACGCACAGGTCCAAATCGTCACGGCCGGGGACCAGTTCGGTCTCGATCCAGGGAATCCGGTACCCGACATTATTACCGGTATTTTTCTCGTCGAAAACCTCGACGGCGTTATGGCGAAGCGGGGCACGCTTCGTTGCGAGAAGGACCGCGTCACGCAAGGCCTCTTCCAGATGATCCATCAACGGAAAACGGGTCCCGACACGGGCAAAATACTGAAGGACGCCGGTGTCCTGACAAACGGGGCGGGACAGTTCGTGCGCCAGGTCGATGTTTTGAAACATCGCGTCATACATAATCCGCGCGAAATCGGTCGATTCCATGGCGCGCAACGCCCGCAAACGACTCAGGATGTCATCCGGAAGATGTTTGGCGGAGTATTCCGTAAAGCGGGCGATCATGTCCGTCAATTCGGTTTTTCTGCGTTCACTGCTCATTATTCATTATCCGACGCGTTATACAGCATGGCGGGATCCTCTTCTTGAGAAATTTCACGTTCCGTCTCGGATAAAATTTTGAAATATTCCTTGTCATTCATGCCTGCGGGCCGGGGAACGACCTTCATGACCTCGAAATAAAAGCTTTCCGGACCGTATCGGGCCCAGTCCGCCTCGATTCCGCGGATCGATCCGGAATAGGTTCTTTTCGACAAGTCAAACATGCGTTGAGAAAGTGAAATATTCGGAACCGCTTGGATCAGGTACCTGCCGTTTTTCGTGCAAAAGATTCGAATAACCCCGCCTTGTTTCTCTCCGTGCGTGATTGCCGGATCCGGTCCTTCCGAATTGGAATTAAAAAGCATCCTCAATTTGTCCATAAAGGAACCCATAAACAACCTCTTTCTCGCGGGCTACCCGGCGAACCGAAGATTTATTCGATTACCCGATCATAATAGATTAAATCATCCCTCCGCGTCCAGCCCAGACGTTCCCAGAATGCGGTGCCCTCACTATTATCGGTATCGACCAGAAGGCCGACTTTCGATATCCCGCCGGCTTTCATCGCTTCCCGCATCGCTTCCAGAAGCGCCCCTCCGATGGTCCTCGAGCGGCTCGGATCCCGGATCGCCGTGTGGTAGATATAGCCGCGCCTGCCGTCATGACCGCACATCAGGACTCCGACGACGCGGCCGTCCGCTTCGGCGATGAAACTCGTATCCGGATTTCGAAGAAGAAAGCGCTCAATGCCCGCACGCGAATCCTCGCGGGCCCGATAGCCGGATCTTCCGGCCAAAAGCCACATTTCGAGGGCTTCATCATAGTCTTCCATCGTCATTTTTCTGATGATCATAACCGCACCTCCGTTAACGCATACGACCCTAATGAAAGTATACTCCGTTCCGCCCCCCGTTCAAGTCGCCGCCGGCGGGCACACGGCTCAGACTGGCCTTCGAGTCCCTCGCAACCGGAAAAAGAATAACATCCGCTCCGGCAGTACGCAATGTTTCTGTATCGTTTTTGCAATTGCTGACGTTGAGTATTTCTTTTTATCGAAAAGCATTTATCCCCAAATAATCTCAGCGAGCCCCGTATTTATTGACGATTCCGACGTTTTGAACGGGCGCCTACAGCAATATGCATAATTCGAAATAGCGCATTTGTGCAAGTTTTGTTGCAAATTATTGCATTTGCCTATTTCCTTTTTTCTTTCCCCGAATTATAATGATTTCAACGACGGAGTTGAAGAATCGAGTTGAGTCGGTCTTCCCACCGTTCGGGAGAAGTCTGCGGAGGGAGAGATGCGACGATGAAAAGCTCATATTTAATGCAAGTATTTACCAAAGTCCAGCAAAGAGACCCGAACGAATCCGAATTTCTACAAGCGGTGAAAGAGGTTCTGGAATCGATCGAGCCGGCGGTTGAGCGCAATCCCGATTTTGAGAAAATCGGTCTTATCGAGCGGTTGGTCGAACCGGAGCGCGTTATTTCTTTTCGCGTGTCCTGGGTGAACGATCAGGGAAAGGTTCAGGTAAACCGGGGATACCGCGTGCAATTCAATTCCGCGATCGGCCCCTATAAGGGCGGTCTTCGTCTTCATCCCTCGGTCAATCTGTCGGTCATCAAATTCCTCGGTTTTGAGCAATGCTTTAAGAACGCGCTCACCGGCCTTCCGATCGGCGGAGGCAAAGGCGGCAGCGATTTTGACCCCAAGGGCAAGAGCGACGCAGAAGTCATGCGCTTCTGTCAAAGCTTCATGACCGAGCTCTCGAAGCATATCGGTCAATTCACGGATGTCCCGGCCGGAGACATCGGCGTGGGCGCCAGAGAAATCGGTTATTTGTTCGGCCAATACAAGCGTCTACGCAACGAATTTTCGGGCGTTCTTACCGGAAAAGGCCTGACCTACGGCGGTTCACTGGCTCGGACGGAAGCCACGGGCTACGGCCTTCTGTATTTCGTAAACGAGATGGTCAAGGCGCGCAAGGACTCAATGTCCGGAAAGACCGTGGCGATCTCCGGCAGCGGTAACGTAGCCATATATGCCGCCGAGAAAGCGTACGCGCTCGGTGCCAAGCCGGTCACGCTGTCCGACTCGAACGGTTACATTTACGATCCTGCGGGGATCAATCTGGATGTCGCGAAGGACATCAAGGAAGTCCGCAGAGCGCGTATCAGCGAATACGTCACGGCGGTCCCCGGAGCCCAATACTTCGAAGGCCGCGGTGTATGGTCGGTGCCTTGCGATATCGCGCTTCCCTGCGCGACGCAAAACGAACTCAACGCGGATGACGCAAAATTACTCATCCAAAACGGATGCAAATATGTAGGTGAAGGCGCGAATATGCCCTGCACCCCGGAAGCGGTGGATCTTTTCAAGAGCAATCGCGTATACTTCGCCCCCGGAAAAGCGGCAAACGCGGGCGGCGTGGCCACCTCGGCGCTTGAGATGTCCCAGAACTCAATGCGTCTCGCCTGGACCTTTGAAGAGGTCGACGAGAAACTGTTACAGATCATGAAGAACATCTTCAAAAACGCGACCGAAGCCGCAACGGAGTACGGCGATCCCGAGGATCTGGTGCTCGGCGCAAATATTGCGGGAATGCTCAAGATCGCGGATGCCATGACCGCACAGGGCATCGCATATTAAGGTTATGGGCACCTTATAGAACGAAGACCCTCTCCGGTTTTCGGAGAGGGTCTTCATATATTCCGCATTCAAATCTGCGCATCCAGACAATAATCCTCGACACCCTGACACTCAACGCCGTTAAACGTAAAACGGACGATCCACGGCCGAAAATCCCGGACGCGCAAAAATTCCTTGAGCCCGAATTGCTTCGTATAATATCGGATGATTGTGCCCAAAGCGTTCTCATGTGTGCCTACCACGACGCTTTTGTTCATATGCTTCAGAAGGAGCATGTTGATCGCGGCGATATTCCGGTCCTGAACCGTCTGTAAGCATTCGCCGTTTCTTCTTCGGTACAGAAAATCCGTCCATTGACGCGTCAGAAAATCCTCATAATCATTGATCCATTCGTCGTCAATCTTTCTCTCACGGAAATCCTTTTCGAGATAGATCGTCTTATGGTATCTCTCCGCCAGCGGCTTAACGGTCTCCACCGCCCTGCGAAAAGGACTCGAATAAACATAGTCGATCGGCGCATTGCTGAAATACTCCGAAAGCCGGAAACTGTCCGCTCTGCCCTTGGGCGTAAGAGGCCTATGCAATTCATCCCGCTGGCTCAAATCCGGCTCCGCGTGTCGAACAAAGTAGATGGTAGTCATCTGTCCCTCCCTACCGCGAACTTCGACCCTGCGTCTTGCGTCAAGAGTCACCGAAACATCCGATAACGAAAAGTCCCGGAGAAAAGAAAGACGCACTGAAAACCGTTACAGGGGAATACGAAACGACGGTCTATCACAATGTCAATCTCTGTTTATATTATAGTGCGAAATTTGAAAAAATCAATATTCCTTGCTCGCGGCAAGGCATTGCGATCATGAAGTGGAGACCTGATTTCTGCCCGCTTCCTTGCTCATGTAAAGGAGTTCGTCCGCCCGTTTCATCACGGACTCCGATGTATCGTCCGGACGAACCATCGTGGCACCGATCGAAATCGTTACTTTCAGTTTCTCCCCGCTCGAAAAGATCCCGGTGTTTTCGACGATACTGCGCATCGCGTCCGCAATCACGTACATATTCTGCTCATTCGTACCCGGAAGAACGGCGACAAACTCTTCCCCGCCGAAACGGCCGAAGAGATCGGAAGAGCGGATCATCAGCGAGCATGCCTTCCCGACCATACAGATCACTTCATCTCCGAGTTCGTGGCCGTAATTGTCGTTGAACAATTTGAAATGATCGATGTCCAAAAACATCACGCAGAACGGAATTCCGCGCTTCCTGTAATCCTCCATGCGCGATTCGATGAAGTCTTCGATATACCTTCTGTTGTAGAGTCCGGTCAGTGTATCGGTGAACGCAAGTTCCTTATATTCCTCCGCCTTGTTCTCGATCTTCTGGCGGCTGCTTACGTCGATAAAAACTTCCATGACTCCGAGGATCTTGGTGAATTTCTTAATCGGTACCGTCCGCAAAAGCACGGGCAGGCAGTGGCCGTCGCGATGGCGGACATTCACTTCCTGTTCGCGGATCTTTCCGTCCATCATGGACATTTTAAGCGCCGTTCTCTCCGATGTAATGGTTTCCCCGTTCGAATCGACCGGCCTTAATATGCTCTCTGTGGAAATCTTGCCGACGATATCCGAGGCCGGTATTCCGGTAATGATTTCCGCGCTTTCATTCCAATATGTAACGTTGAATTTACGATCAATAAAATATATGCCCTCGTGCGCATAATCCATCATGGCACGAAACAGTTCGCCGTCGGACATTTTTCCCGCGTCCAGAGGATGCAAAATCGAGTTGTCCATTACATTCTCCCTATTTACCGGTGAATCGCTTGAGCAAACCAAGCCCTTCCAAAAACCGCCCGGACCGCGCGGTCATCGTGGTCCGAAGGTCAACGTACCGACGTTTGAAGTCACAAAACGAAACGTTTATTTCACGAGCACACAGCTTGCTACAAATTATATCATACTTCGGCCGAAGCGGCATATCCGTTGTTTGTCTTGTATCGAATCACAGAATTTTTTCATTCGTTTCTGCAGTGTCCGCACACCCGTTCGTCGCTTGTAACCCATCTGAACTGATGTTAGAATACTTCTACACCATGATACGGAGAAACTTTGCATGGATAATATTTTAAACAGGATTC
>JAEAME010001185.1_pt1 | contig 19527 bp, 13 predicted proteins | sample 8958731 | NCBI WGS metagenome assembly JAEAME01 (sample SAMN16933194, study PRJNA681113) | bioreactor sludge metagenome | isolation source: anerobic bioreactor sludge (Control) | place: India:Bengaluru | collected 2018-10-24 | reverse complement strand
GGTTGCCTCCTGCGCAGCGTGGGAATAGACCTAATCTGTAAGGTGGGATTGAGACATAATATCTCGAACGTTTCTCCCGGCAGCCTTATCCGTGTGTGGGAATAGACCTAATCTGTAAGGTGGGATTGAGACTGTGTAATGACCGTGTCCCCATAGATGCGTGCGTCTGTGGGAATAGACCTAATCTGTAAGGTGGGATTGAGACGTGACACAAGAGGGCTTAGGGCCAAACAGAGTCACCAACAGGTGGGAATAGACCTAATCTGTAAGGTGGGATTGAGACATCATTCCAATCGCAACCGCATCTACGTTTGGACCCCGTGGGAATAGACCTAATCTGTAAGGTGGGATTGAGACTCAAACAATGACTTGTTAGAGGCTTTTAATTCACCGAGTGTTGGAATAGACCTAATCTGTAAGGTGGGATTGAGACTTTTAGTTCAGCCACAACGGCCTCCTTCATTTAATAATGTGGGAATAGACCTAATCTGTAAGGTGGGATTGAGACATCCTCAAGTTCAATCCATATTCCGGCTTCCGTTGAAGTGGGAATAGACCTAATCTGTAAGGTGGGATTGAGACTAGTTTAACGGTTTAATTATGAGGTGATCATGCACGAATGTGGGAATAGACCTAATCTGTAAGGTGGGATTGAGACGAGATGATAATCGCTAAGAGTTGTATGTTTTGGACACTTGGTGGGAATAGACCTAATCTGTAAGGTGGGATTGAGACAAGTTTCCATGCGATGTCGCTCAGAAACGGTATGTATACGTGGGAATAGACCTAATCTGTAAGGTGGGATTGAGACTCATGGGTATCTCAAACCTCGGGAGATATACTTTCCTACCGTGGGAATAGACCTAATCTGTAAGGTGGGATTGAGACCCAAGATAAGGTCAACGCATCCATCACAATTATAATCGAGTGGGAATAGACCTAATCTGTAAGGTGGGATTGAGACTCCTGGCGTATGGCGACAGGTCTTGCTTCGGGTTAAAGTGGGAATAGACCTAATCTGTAAGGTGGGATTGAGACGGAGAAGCAATTATGAATTATGAATTTTGAATTATGCCCTCAATTCGAGGCAGGCATTTTGAATTGAAAAGAATTCATAATTCAACATTTATAATTCAAAATTCCGTCAGGCTGGGATTGAGACGGAAAAGCAATTATGAATTGAGAATTATGAATTTTGAATTGAGAATTATGCCCCCAATTCGAGAGCGGGCATTTTGAATTGAAAAGAATTTTAGCAATGATTAGATATGGGAGTACGTCATGGAAAAAAAGAATAATATTATTTTGGAAAAAAGCTACAAATTTGCACTGGCAATTATTGATTTAGTAAGAAAATTTCCAAGAACAACCGAAGGATTTGCAATGGGAACTCAATTGATTAAAGCAGGGACATCGATTGGAGCGAATGTTGAGGAAGCATTAGGAGGATTTAGCAAGAGTGATTTTATTTATAAGATGAGCATTGCACTCAAAGAAAGCAGAGAATCTAATTATTGGCTTCGTTTGACACGGGATTCAAAGTTAATTGAAGATCCAAATCTTGAATATCTAATAAATGAATCTGCCGAAATAAAAAAAATCTTGACCTCAATTGTAAAAACATCTCAAGAGAGTAAATAATTCATAATTCAACATTCACAATTCAAAATTCGGTCAGGGAATAGACCTAATCTGTAAGGTGGGATTGAGACTCTCGACATTTGTTTGCGTGTATTTTAAAAAGATGAGATGTAAATAATTTTCTATCCTTCTCTCAAATAAAAAACCCTTCCAAAGGATTGAAATCTTCGGAAGGGTTTCATCATTTTATCAATGAATAAGCTATTTATTGTCTTTTAGCTTCTCCAACGCTTTCTTCGCATCTTCATAAGAGGGGTCTAATTTTAATGCTGCTTGATATTCTTTTTGAGCCGCAGCTTTGTCGCCCTGGTGTTCGTACAACGCTCCCAGGCGAAAATGGGCATTGGCCCAACTGGGATCATTGTCCCCTGGCGCATGCTGCAAATACTTTTTCAGAGATTCAATTCCCCGATCTAGATTGGCGCCAGAATAAACGGCAGTACGACCGATCTGATACAAAGCGGGATAATAGTCTGGATGATGTTTGATAATGTTTTCAAAAGTTTTAAAAGCATGGTCGTATTGTTTCTTTTGCTGATACAAATAGCCAAGCTGCATTTCAATATCGATGGCTTGATCCGGATTATTTTTGATAAGCTGTTGGGCAAGATGTTCTATTTTGGTGGATTCACCTTTTTCCATTAAAATTTCAGTATAGGATCTCGCAAAATCAAGATCAACATTGCCGTCTTTTGCCTGGTAGATGCGATCAGCCAGCGCGATACCGCGGTCATAATTGGTTTTTGAACGGATACAATAGCTAAGATAAGAACCAACGAGCGCTGTGTTTTGAGGAAAGCTGGTTATCAATTTATCGAAAACTTGAATAGCTTTTTCCTGCTGATCTTTATTGAGCAAACTGCGCCAGAAATCTCCAAACACTTCGTCGAGATAGCCACTGTTCGGAAATTCATTGGCAAACTCCAGCACAGCATCCGGTCCTGCATAACTGGCAGCGAATCGGGCAAATTCATAAGCCGAAACTTCGGCGCTGTCTTTGCCAAAAGGCAACATGATTTGTTTCGCTTGCTCTGGCTGTTTCAATATCTGTTGAGAGAACTCAGCCATCTTATCAAAAATATAATTGGAGCGATATTTTTGTGCCAGACGGGCAAGCGTGGCAACGTTCGAAGCATCCTTTTCATAAGCCTGCATTAAGCTTAACAGGGTATTTTCGCCAGTATAAGCTTTTTCCACTGCCTCTTTGAATTTTTCCGGAGGCGGATCATAACCAAGTACCCGATCGATTTCTCTGCCGTCGGTGGTGAGCACCATAACCGTTGGCGTTGCCCGAACCGAGAATTTTTTATAAATTTCATCTCCTTCCGGTTGACCACGATGGGCGCGAAACAGCAGAAAATTTTGAGTGAGATAAGGATGAAATTTTTCATCCTGAAAGAATTGCTTGTCCAGCAATCGGCAGCCACCTCAGCCAGCCGAGTAAAAATCAATGAGAATCTTCTTGCCTTCTTTCGCCGCGGTCGCCAGCGCCTCATCGAATGATCCTTTGAACCAGAGATCGTCTTTGGCAAATAGCGGCAGGACAAAAAGAAGGACGAGAAAAATGCTTAAACTTTTTTTCATCCATTGCTCCTTCGGTTTGTTAATAAAATAATTATTTAGATTCGATTATCATTTTTCTAAACTGAGTTCAAGTAATAAAATAAAATCATGGTGAATACAAAAGTTGTTTTGGTTTTTCTGTCAAAGCTTGGTCAAATTTACGTGATATCTCAGCCGATGTTCCGGCGTGCATAAAATATATACACCAATCAATTAAAAAGCAACTTAAAACTTAACTTATTGACAGGATGAAAAATATCCGCTTCGGTATGCTGCCAGCCCGGTGTTGGATGGCTCAGGCTAACGAAATCAAAGGTGCTATTGTTGGTATCAAATCCGGGAGCGCCAGTTGCTGGGTGATGCCGCTCAATCGATTTCCCGCTATATCGCTCGATGCCATAGCCAGCCAATCCTGCATCGATGCGAATATCGAAAGCCTTTTCATGATCGAGTTCGGGATCATATTCAACGCCATCCAGCACCTGCGACACTTCAAAAATTCGGTAACTCGTTGGCTTGCCATTCTGCTCATAGTACCGTATCGGATTGTGATCACTGCTTCTTATCAAACATACTTCGTCGCTGCTTAGATGGATCATGAAGTCATTGCCAACTTTGGCTGGCGACATATTCTCCAAATTCGGAACCAGGGGATTATCGATATCTGGGACATATTTATTGTAAAACTCCCAATCAGCCTGGGAAAGGTCGATGCTCACTTTCGCGCCCCCTTCATTCACATGATCGATGGCATCCTGGGCGATGACCACGAGCTGATTGGGCAAAACAGGGAATTCCTTACCGGATCCGGGGAATTGATAATATTCAAGTGCTACGATGTTATTGTCATAATTTTTATTGTCGCTGATTCGGCAGATGAATAGCTGATCCAGATATTGAATTTCGGAGGAAGCGTTATATAATTCTACAAATTGATCGGAAATATAAAAGCCGCTATTCGGCGGACATGAATAATAAATTTCATTGATAACGATTGAAGCTGTAGCCATTCGACCAATTTTTACTGAATCAAGTAGTTGGTCGGTCTGACTGTTTTGCAAATCTTTCTCGATTGAGCCAGTCAACATTAAATCAATTGGCTCAGCGCCAGGATATAAAATCCCATGATTAGCAAGATATTTATAAGCTGAAATTTGATAATGAGAACCTAATATATTTTTTAGCTCAAAGAAACCGTTCGAATCTGTTTCATCGTGAATGAAGATGTTATAATCGACTACGGTGATCCAGATTTGAGCATTAGGAACGGAAGTTATATTACGGCTTGAGAGCGTTCGAGAGGTATCTACTACTACAAAAGTTAGAGACATTGTTCCATCGATCTCGGTTGGCTTTTCAAACGAACAGAACAATCCCATCAAGCAGAATAATGGAATGAATAAAGCAATAGCGATCTGCTTCATCAATTCTCCTTTTTAAAAATATTATCCGCTACCACGCTAAATTCAATTCCATAAAATATCTCTGGATTTCTGGAGTGATAGCGGCCTGGGTATTTTTGATCCTCATAGAAAGCGCGGTCATCCAGGAAGTTATTCACATACAAAGACATTTCAGCGCCACTGAACAGCGATTTGCTCACCCGGAAATTATAAATCCATTTGTTCGGATAAATATATGCCATGTAGTCCATCGGGTCTCTTGTCAATCGATACTCTTTATATTTTTCGTCTAATCTTTCCAGCTCAGGAATTTTAACGATCTGCCCATTCCGTCCAGTATAATATGCCACTGCCAGCGAATCGGCAAACCCCAATCGTTTGGTTTGATAATGGGGAACCTGTTGCGCTGTCAGCGACACCCAGATTCCCATTGACTTAGAAATATAATTCACCTGATATGTGAGCAGCAGTTTTTGTGTCCAATAAACCGTGCTCTTATAAAGCGGAATTGTGAAATCCGCAAGCGCCGTCCCCCAACTCAATTGTTTTGTACCGTTTTTTACATGATGATAGCTCGCATTGAAACCGAAATCCAGGTTAATTTTTTTTAAGCAGTGACTTTTCAGATTGAATTCCACGCCATCAAATTTTGACCAGCCGGCGTTAATCGTGGTCATGTAGTTATTCATCAGGGTATCTGCAATGGATTCGCCCTCATGATCTGGGAAGTTGGGGCGAAGGTATTTATAATAAAGAAAAGGGTTCACCTGGTGAATGGGCTCATCGTTTCTTTGAGAATAAAAACCGGTCAAAGAAAATCCCCACTGACCGATTTGTTGATCAAAACTCAGCTCGATTTTTTCTTCCTGATAGCCCTTCAAGCTCGAATTCGATGAATCAAAAATATAGGTTGTGATCAGACTGTCTCGCACCAGCAGGGTATCTGTGGCTCGATAGACCGGTACAATATCCAGCACATCGAGATAAACCGGATCTGGGAAAATATGACTCAACGCTGGCGCCTTTGAAGATCTGCCATAGCCGAGTCGCATCTGAGAATTGCAGCCCCAATAATAAGCGAGGTTGATTCTGGGATTGAAAAATGCTCCATGTTTCGATTTAAAAAAAATGATCTTATCGAATCGGCCAGTAATATATCGCTCAAATCTTAAACCCAAATTCAATGTGAATTCTTTCCATGCTTTTCCAGTGATCTGGTCATTAAAATAAAGGCTGTGCTGCAGACTGCCAGGAACATCGCCAAATGACCGGGGTCGGTCACCCGGAAAAGCTGGATCAAGCGGATCGAAACTGCGTCCCTTACCGAAATTATCGTCATATTGGAATTCATTTCCGATTTTGAGGGCATGAAAATAATTGCCAATAAAGCGATTTCGGGTCCATTCTGCCTTATGACCAATACTTACCTCATCTCCGATAGTTGTGTAACGATAAATATATGAGAGATATTTTTTCACACCGATCATCGTACCCGGTTCCATTAAAGTGGAAACAACTCGATTATCCGCTATTTTACGATGCTGTTTGAAAGAATTGATACGGCGGTAGTTGATGTACAGATTGGATTTTAGAATGTTAACCTGATCGATTTGATATTCCAACTGGTTTCCATAAATAAATCTGTACCCTTTGTTGATGCTGGCCAGGGCATCCGGATCATCGGGATTCTGGCGCACCTTTTCGATCAGTTTTGAATATTTGAATTGATTATTGATTTCTAATTGTTGGTTCAATAATTTATTATCGAAATTCAATTGAGCCGCCAGCCGCTGCGTATTATCATAATCTCTTCGGATATCCTGCTCGCTATATCCCCAATTGAGGTTATAATTCACGCCGAGCCTTCCCAGCGATAAGCTTCCACCCAGGTTTAGCTCCTTGGTGTCGGGATTATTCTTCCCCTTCAAGCGATGGACTGGTTTTGAGCCGGATTTTGTTTTCACGGTAACCAATCCGCCAACGAAATCACCATGATTAGCAGGCGCAATACCACGAATCACTTCCACTGAAGCAATATTATCTGCTGGAATCTCCCGCAGGTCAACTCCGTTCCCCATGCCAGTATAAACGCCGCTCAGCAGCGGTCCCTGCAAATTAGAATTGTTTGAATATGGGACATCGTCAATAATAATCTTTGCTCCAAAGGCAGTTATTAAATCGCTGGCCCGTGGATCACGAATCATTGCCGTTACCGGTGCTTTGAGGGCTGGCTGATTTTTCATCTCGACGCCCGCCACCAGATCAAGTACATCTCCCAAACTGGTTGCCTGAATATGCTCAATGTCGCTGGATTTAATCAACGTAACCGTTTCAATCTGATTGGGCAGCAATTCATTTTCAGCCCTAATCTCGATGCCACCGATATAGAAGACATCTGCCCCAGAGCCTGGCAACATTTCAGCCTGAACGGAAATTGTCGTTCCAGGGGAAACGACCTGATTGGTTATAATTAAAGTTTGATAATTTTCTTTATCAAATTCCAGAAAATACTTTCCCGCAGGTACGTTTGAAAGAATGAACTGTCCCAAGACATTTGTTGTGGCGACCGCAGATGTTTGTTGAACTTTCACGATGACATCCTTTAATAGCTGCCCGGTTTGAATATCCACCACAACGCCTCGAATAGCGCCAGCTTGCTCCTGGGAAAATAGATGATATGAATTTAGACAAATAAGGCTAACCAGAAGCAAGGCAGATCTGCTACAAATTTTCATCGAAGCAATCGTCGCTTTTCTAATTGATGAATATGTATCAATTGTTCTGAGCATTGAATATGAGATTCTGGATTTTGTCCGTCCGTCATCGTTCTTTTAGTGAAAAGATAATCATAAAAAATCCTTTTGTCAATAATAATTTTGCTTGACAATTTACAAATAATTTTATATCATTTTGATAAATATTTCATAAGCACAACTTCTGATTGAATGACTCAAAAGGAAAATGACCGTTATGCTAAATTATTCGCTTCGCAATGTTTCAGCCAGACGTGCGCATCGATTAATCAAAAAGTACATTCGAAATACGCCGCTGGAAGAATGTCGCGTTCTGTCTGAGCTGACTCGGGGGGAGGTATTTTTAAAAATGGAGCATTGGCAAAAAATCGGATCTTTTAAGGTGCGTGGCGCTTTGAATCGCATGTTGACGCTGTCAACGGCAGCGAAGTCCAGGGGAGTGATAACGGCATCTGCTGGAAATCATGGTCTCGGATTGGCGTTTGCCAGTGACCTTTTGGGCATTAAAACGAGAATCGTTTTGCCGGTGAATGCTGCTCCCACCAAAGTGAAAATGTTGAGTCATTTCGGCGCCGAAATCATCCAGGCTGGCAGAGATTACGATGAAGCAGAAGATGTGGCGCATCAGATCGAGAAAGACTGCCAATTGACATTCATATCCGGTTTTGACGATCCTGAGGTGATTTCAGGACAGGGAACCATCGCTATCGAAATTTTAAGTGTTCTGCCAGAGCCGGATATTATTCTCGTGCCAGTTGGCGGCGGCGGTTTGATTTCCGGGATAGCTATCACAGTGAAAGAGAGAAATCCTAATGTTAAAGTTATTGGAGTACAGAGCGAAGCAGCTCCAGCCTTATTCCGAGCCTGGCAATTGAATATGGTGGTCGAAACTCCCATCCAGGAAACGATCGCGGATGGACTGGCGGGCAGATTGGTCAGTCCCACTATTCTGGCTACCATTCAAAAATATGTTGATGATATTGTTGTCGTGAAAGAAAAAGATATAATCAGAGCGATATTGTTTCTGCTCCAACAGAATCATACGCTCGTTGAAGGCGCTGCCGCAGTTGGGGTGGCTGCATTGCTTTCCAATAAAATAGATATTGAGGGCAAAAAATGTGTGGTAATATTGACCGGAAGAAATATAGATATTGAAACAGTGAAACGCGTGCTTGATTAGAAATTTAATATATGGCAATTAAGCGAATTTGACAGCTTTTGCAGATGATCAATTTAGCCCAAATTTTTCTTGATTTCACTTCTCCCAAACTATTGTCCCATCAAGAATTTTAAAATCATCGCACTTGCCAGATAACACCCGATCACCTAAGCCGGTGAGTGCCAGAAACATTTTGAATAATCCCCCTTTAAATTTTTTCTCCTGCTTTTCAGTGTCATCCAACTCGTCCAGTTTAAAATTTTGAGCTCTGCCACTCAGCCAGTGTTTTATCTCCTGATAATTCTCTATTGATAATGGCCGTAATATCACTTTTATATTAAAAAAATAATTGTTCTTAGGTTTCAATTTGCTGATCGGCACGACCTCGTAATTTCTAATTTGAGAACATTTTTCTTTTACCGTTTCAATCGAACTGGTCAGTCGCTTTTCATCGGCACTCATAATAATATATTTGTGTTCCCAATTATCATAAAATACTTTCATCCGAATATCCTGCTGGGTGAGCAGATGATTGATCAATCCCCCTCTTTTTTCCCATAGCTCGATCTGATATTCAATCGTACTGGTCAATCCTTTCAGCAATCCTTCCGCTACTTTTTCATCGATAATCTCTTCAACGTGGAAATCCAGCACTACTTTTTCTGAATTTATTTTCACCGAATCAATAGCTACTCGTTTCCCTGCCGCTTGCAGGAGACCGATGGAGACTACGATAAAAAGTAATATCAGCAGGTATTTTTTCATTGACTCATTACATTTAATTCAACTTCGATAGATAGGAAAATAGCGTAGTGCTATTTTTTACAGACCGCAGTACCACCAACTGGCTCACGGTCGATCACTCACCACAAAAGCCGTCCACTCATCCTGGGCAGCTTCATTAATAATTTTGAAATTATGTTTTTCAATCGCTTTGCTAATTTGATTTTTTTCTTCACTCAATATCCCGGAAAAAATCGCTAATCCATTACGACTTAAACAACGAAAAATTTTCGATAAAGATTCAATGATAATCGATCGGTTGATGTTGGCCAAAATAATATCAAAAGTAGTATCTTTAATCGCATCGATTGTTCCGCAAAAGACATGAATTTTTTTTGAAACTTGATTTTGAATACAATTTTGTCGCGCAGTAGCTGCTGCGATTGGGTCATTATCAAAGGCGAAAATTTCAGCATGGGATAATCGAGCGGCTGCGATGGCCAGAATGCCAGTGCCAGTTCCCATGTCCAATATTCGAGTTGGTGCGCCAATGTGATCGATTAGCAAATTAAGCATCAGTTGCGTGGTAGCGTGAAAACCAGTGCCAAACGCCATCTGAGGATCGATTTCGATAATTTGTTTCGTCTCGAGAGGCTCAAGATGAATCCAGGTCGGTTTGATTAAAAATTTTCCACCGACTTCAATTGGCTTTATGGTTTGCTTCCATCGCGCGTTCCAGTCCTGGTTTTCAATTTTTTGAATTTGAAACTTGTCAGGTTGAATTGGAAATTGCAGCTCAGCGAGCTGACGCAGATAGCTGTGAAGCTGCCCGCTTTTTTTCTCATTCCAATCTGAATTTGAAAAATAGGCCCGCAGCAAATCTTCTTGATTATAGCATCCCTGTGCGCCCAACTCAAATAGAAAATTGGTTACAGCGTCTTCAGTTTCATTTGTTACGGGAAGGCTGATTTCTATCCAATGATCGATCATAATCTCCTTTTATTGAGTGTAGCGTGTCGAGTGTTTCATATAAGAATCTAATTTGGACTGGCATGATAGCCACGCCTCATACCCCGATAGCTACCAGTTGCCCCTTAAGCCGGCTGCAATAAATAATTTCATTCCTGGGTACTTCTGCCATAATTCATATTTTTGATTTAATAGGTTATTGCCTTCGATAAAAGCAGAAATATTTTTAAATAATTGTCTTTCAAGATGAACCGATAATAAGCCAAAGCTGGACAGCTTTTCAGCATTGCTCAAATCGGCATATCGGGGACTGACCAACACGAAAGATAGTCGCGCCTGGGTGGATTGATCTATTTTATATTCTAAATTAAATGGAATTCTGAATCTTTCTAGATAAGGGAGATCGTCCCCAATTTTCGATAAAGAGTCTTTATTAATTTCATCAAAATGAATTTGAATGCCGGCATCAAAATTTGCCTTCGCCGAGAGCTTGAACCGGCTTTGAAAATTTAAAATGTTTAAAGTAACTTTATCGATAGAACGCAATTGAAACAGACCGATGCTTGACTCGCGAAACCAATAAGCATAATCCTTCCAATTTTGCCGAATGAATTCAGTGTTCATTGATAAGCGGGCCGAAGCATTGTATTCAATCGCCGCTCTCAGCTCCAGCTCTCTTCGCATGGGCATGAAATTTGTTTCATGCGAAAGAAAGGGATTCTTTTCAAAGAAATCAGCATAATTTATGGGAGAAAATTCTTTGCTGACTTTGAACAGCAAACCGACCCTGGGGACCGGCATGGCAATGATTTCAAGGTTGGGCCAGATTTGATATTTTGAAAGCGAATCGTTTACATCCAGATTTTCGAAAAAAATTCCCGGCTTAATGATAAAATATTTTTTGAATTTGACAGACGCCCAGGTTTTTAACTGGAGAATATATTGTGAATTGGCCGAATCAACCGTGACATTTTTCAGCGATTGATATTCATATAAGCTTCGAACAAAAATTGGGATAGAGCAATATTGTGCCTGATATGATGAAACCAATCCGATCATTAGCTGTCTTGATTTGTCACTATAATCATTATCATCCGTATCTGTAAAGTTGCTCTGCAGAAAATAGGTTGAAAGTTCGGTGGATCGTTCGTCAGTCAAAGACCATTGGGCATCCACGTTTATTTTGCCGCCGCTTTTTTCCCGCTGCAAGTCTTCAAGAAAGGCGCCATAAAGTCCATAATCAGATAATCGAAAATTTCCCTGGCTGGAAAGGACAAAACCCGGCGACATCCGAACGCCGAGTTGGGCTTGAATTGAACCCTGATAATATTGACTATTGTCGTATTGACCATCGCTGCGGTCATATTTACCATGAACGCTATAATTGTAATTTTCCGCTTCCCGCCAATGACCCGCTTCAAAATTGAGTTGTTGGTAAATTCCAGCATCAACCAGAAACATGGTTTTGTAACCAATGTTCTTTTTTTGAGATTCAAAGTAGCCTTTTTGATTTTCTAATTTCAAATCCTGGGTTAAGGATTGATAATTAATAACTGGAGCGATCAGCTTGGCATCTTCGTAGGGTTTTTCTATCTTGTCTCCCGATTGTCGCACCGAACGGTCGGTGCCATAAATGATCACATCTGGCAATTCTAATTTGGTCTTTGCTTCTTCGGGTTGAAGTTTTTGAGCCGATCGTTTGGTCGTATCCGGTGGAGTGGTTTTGCCAGTCTGCGGGTAGAGAAAATCACTGCTCAATAATTGACCAACTACCAGAATGATACAAACTATTAGATGATTGGCTTTGTTTTCCATTTACCTCCCGGCAATTTCTAGTAATTTGCGTTGGGCTTTTTGTTGATACTCTGGATTTTGATATTGCTCAATGATGGTACGATACAGCAATCGCGCCTCACCAAATCGCTGCTGGTTTTCATTCGCTATTGCCGCTTGAAAAATTCCTCGCAAAACCCACTGTTCAGCGCCAGGAAACAAATATTTAACTTTGAGATATTCAATTGCAGCTTTGGGATAATCGCCCTGTTTAAAATAATTCTCGCCAATCCAATATTGAGCCTCGGCAGATGCTTCGGTGATCTGGCGGTCAACAACAGATTGAAACTCACGAAGCGCTTGTTCGTTTTGTGCGTTTGCCAAATGAATTTTGCCCAACTCCAATTGGGAGCGAAGGGCGATCTCAGCATCGCCGAATTGAGCGATAATTTTTTGAAAAGTCGTTTGGGCAGCATCGACCTGGTTGGAAAGCACGTAACAGCGCCCGATTTCTAACATTGCTCGCCCACCGATATCTGTCTCCGGATAAGCGTTCAACATTAATTTATAATTCGTTATGGCATCATCGTAGTCCTTATTGCTCTGATGAATTTCGCCAATTTTAAGATAGGCATCGATTGAAAAACTGTTTCGAGGAAATTGATTCACTTGCTTCACGAAAGAATTTAGCGCTTGAATTGGATCAGCCATTTTCAGATAACATTCCCCAATCCAATACCAGGCAGCTTGAGCCGGCTCTTTATCAGGATAATTTTGCAGCAACAACTGATATTGGTCCACAGCCAGATCATATTTTTTCAAATTCATCAACAATTCAGCCTTGCGATTTTGAAGATCAGCGGCTAATTTTGTCCCGGGAAATTTTTGAATATATTCATCAGCCAAGGCAAGTGCTTCGTCAGTTTGTCCTTTTTGCAGCAGGGACCATTGCATCCCGCTGACCGCATCATCGATCAAATCGCTTTGAGCGTGATCCGTGATGACTTTGTTGTATTGCTTAATAGCATTATCATAACGCCCCAGATTATAATAACAATCTGCCTGGGCATAAACAGCATCATCAACAAATTGGCTGGCGGGAAATTCATCAATCACTTTTTGAAGCTCAACAATGGCTGACTCATATTGACCGGCATTAAAAGAAGATTTTCCGATCATGAATCGTGCTTCTGGCGCCCAGCGACTTTCTGAATATAAGGCGATTACTTTTTGAAACTCTTCTTCGCTGGAACGATAATCGGTTTGGCGAAAAAAACATTGCCCGATTTGAAATTGAGCCTCAGCCTTGACATCAATCGGGATGTTAAATAATTGCAAGCGTCGATAGCTTGCTATTGCTTTTTCATATTGTTTTAAGTTGAAATACGAATCGCCCAATCGAAGCAGTGCATCTCCCTTTATCGAAAGGTCTGTTGCTGATCGCTCAGCTCGCTCAAAATTAGTTACCGCATCTGCAAAATTGTTTAGCTTTAAATTACACCAGCCCAATCCATAATAGCTTTCAGCTATTTTGCTGGAGTTTGGAAAATTTTTAATGACGAGCTGGTAGCTGTTACCAGCTTCGACAAATTGATTCAAGTGGAATAACGCCTCACCTTTCCAGAATTGGGCGACATCGATTATTTCATGATTAGGATAATTTTTAAGTATTATATTAAACTGACTGATCGCATCGCCATATTTGCCTTCCTGGATGAGACACCAGCCATATTTTTGAAGCGTAGTGGCAGTGACGTTTGAATTGGGATATTTGTCTAAAACGAACTCATAAGCTTTTTTCGCCTGACTATTGCTATTTTCGATCCGAAAACATTCGCCAATCATGAAACCAGCCTCTGCAGCAAACTTGCTGGCAGGATAGAGATTGATAATTTTTTCAAAAGAAAATCGCGCTGGCTGATATTTCTCTGCTTTAAAATCGATAGAGCCAATTTCGTAATAAGCCTCCGAGACTTTTTCACTGTTTGAATATTTTTCAATCAACTGAACAAAAGTCTCACGAGCTTGCACTGGTTGACTCAGAAAACTATAACAACGTCCTTTTTGATAAAGGGATGTGGCAGCCAACGGACTTTCCGCACGATTTTGCAGCAGCTCATCAAAAGCCGCAATGGCTTGATGATATTTTTGTTGTTTTATATACGCCCACCCCATGCCATAGTAGCAATCATCAATCAGTTCAGCATCGCTTTTTTTATTGATTAGCTTTTGATACTGATTGATGGCATTTTCAAATTGATTGAGATTCAAATAGGCTTCGGCGATCAGGAACTCGGCGCGTCCGCTATATTTGTCCGTGGGATATTTTTCGGTCGCGCTGGATAATAATTTAATCGCAAAGTCGTATTCCTCATTGCTCATCGCTGTAAATCCAATCCGATATATGGCGATGGCGTAGAGCTTGCTTTTGGGATAATCCTGAAGTAATTTTTTGTACGCGGCAATTGCCTGACTATAATTTTTTTCTGATTCATGAATGAAACCGATGGAATACAGGGCGTAGTCTGCCAGTCCCTCCTGGGGATAGCGATCGATGACTATATTATAGTGCTTTAGTGCTTCGTTTTTTTGATCTAATCTAAACTCAGCTTCAGCTAACCAATAGAGGGCGTCATCCAATAATTCGCCATTCTCGTAAGTCTGGGTAAATTTACTCAATATTTCTCTGGCTTTGGAAAATTGATTTAAATGAAAATAAGCTTCTCCAATCCGAATCATGGATTGCTGGCGATATTGGATCGCTGGCCCGGTCGCCAATAAATTTTGATATTGATTAATAGACTTAGCATATTCTGCCGAATGAAAATATGATTCGGCTAACATAAAGGTAGCTGTCAGCGCGTAGCCACTGTTGGGATGCTGAGATAAAAATTCAGTCAATTGAATGATTGCCATTTTGTATAATCCATCCTGATACACTCCTCTGGCAGTAGTGAAAGCGCGTTCCTCTGAAGTTTGATTGATTTGACCGGAAGACGAAATTACACAAAAGAATAATAGAGCGAATCCACAGATGGATGTTGTTTTAATTTTCATGATGCTAATCAACCGAAAAGTTAAGAGTCGTTTGGATTTCGTGTTGCGTCGCTTATTAAACGATTTTATAGTAAAAAATATTCATGGCTTTTAAAAAGACAGATCGCTCACAATCACTTTCAGTGCTTTGGGAAGCATGGTAATGGTGATATGATTCTTGCCTTCAAAAACTTCCCCATCAAGCGTATAGGGAGCCGGGAATTCTCTCTGTATATTAAAGCTGGTAGCGCGATAAATTCGAGTGTATGGCGTCCGATCGATATGTCCTGTAAAAAGTTTAGGCAGATAATACATCGCCACTACAAAACTAGCTGGCTCGATAATAGCCAGGTCAAGCAGGCCATCGTCGGGTCTGGCATTGGGAGCAATAATTGCATTATTACCATATTGCTTGGTATTGGCAATTGCAACGAGCAGTGCCCGGGTTCTGACCGTATGCCCTTCAAATTTGATTTCATATTTCGGCTCATGATAACGAAAGAACTCTCGAACTCCAGCAATGTAATAAGGGGCTGGCCCTCGTATCTTACCTTCTTCAAATCTTTTCCCGATCATTGCATCCAATCCAAGTCCAGCAGTTACGAAAAAATATTGATCGTTGATCTGCCCCACATCAATCGGCCGGATTTGACCCCGCGTAATTATTTTAGCAGAGCGCCGAATACTAATGGGAATTCCTAGCCCTCGCGCCAATCCATTTCCTGAGCCATTTGGCATGATGCCTAAAGCAGTGTCTGAATTCACCAGGCCAGAAGCGGATTCATTAACCGTACCATCCCCTCCAATCGCAACGACTATATCATAACCCTGTTCTGCAGCATTTCGGGCGATCTCATAGGCATGCGCTTTTCCTTCAGTAACACTAAAATCGTAATGGCACAGGTTCGCGGGAAAGTAAATACTGATTATCTTGCGAATAAACTGTTCTGGATGGATCAATCCAGAATGCGGATTGTAGATAAATTTGATGCTTTTCCCTCTCCCCATAGATGTTTTTTTCTCTAACTTGTTTTAAACAATGTGAAAAATTTTAATTGAAAACCGACTGAAAATCAAGAGGAAATTAAATAACCAATCTTCAAAAGTCAAGAAAAAATTACAACAAATTGATGGTCATGTGATTACTGATGTTTTTGACTGGCTAAAACCTTAATCAATTCATAACCCTTTTTCGGATCATATTCATTCTTCAATAAATTTTCAGTACGACATTGAATCCGATCAACTAATTTTTCATAAGCATAATCGATCTGGAAATGATCGAGAACCTCTTTGGCTAGCTCACTCATCATTCCAGCCCGAACCGATTTGAAACCCAGATAAACCTCGATTAATGCCGCCGCTCTCCCGACGATTTTATCCTTTACAATTAGACTGGCCGGATCGAAATTTTGTTGTATCAAAAAACTTTCCAGTTCAAACAGCGGATGCAGCCATTTGGCATCACTGTAAAAAATAACTTCGCCGTCCCAATATACTTCTAATGTATGTTCCATTTACAATTTTATTCCTTTTGAAATTAGGGAAATGTGACACATCAGATCGAACACATTTTTTAGTCCCGCGCCTTCCTTAGCCGCTGCCAGAATGGCTTGTATAGGAAGCTTCTTTCGTCTAAAGCACAAAGCCGTTCGAACATGGGCCTGGTAACTGTTAAGGCAAGAAGGTTCGCTGGCAAATACTGGCGCATGGCAATATCCGTTGCCCCAACCAATGCTTGCGGAATTTTTAAGTCTCTAAAGGCTGACACCAATTGCGAACAGCCCGAGCCGAATGGCGCAATGACCGGCAGCGGGTCAGTCGGCGCACTAAAGTATTGTGCCCCGATCATCAGCAGACTGAGCTGATCCGGGGTGACATAAAAAGTGACGCTTTTGAGGTACTGATACTGATCCGTCTTTAGCGGTCCAATCAAAATGTTAGCATATTCTGGTTGATATGGTTTATTGAATTCAATCCATTGATTCATCAGCTCGTGGGATGATTTTAGCCCTTCCTCATCTGCCAGAAATTTGATAAAATCTTCCCGGGATCTCGTTTCAACGCCGAAAATGCAACGTCCAGCGCCGCCACAGCCAAAATTTTTTTTGGTTAAATGAAGCGTCTTGCCGTTGAGCCATTGATTATAAAAAGCAAAGATACAGGTTCGTGTGATAGGCTTAGCCACAATAAGGGGCTCAAAAGGTTTGGTGTCAGGCGCATCGTAAAATCCGATTAGAGGCGCGGTGATGCCAGATCGTTCTATAAGCCGCTTAGCGTCTGGTTGCATATAAACCTCCAATGCTATTCAGATCTATTCTTGTGATTTTGATTTAATTGTTATGAATCGAATTAATTGAAACGCTGGTTATCTTTATTTTGTTCGCTTTTCAAGAATCATCTTCGCTCGCACCAGCCGCACCTCTTCCAGAGGAATACTGTTTCCTAATTCTTCTCTTACTCTCTCAATATTGTTGACTCCTGAAACATGAAATGCTTTTCGTATCACCTGCTGTCGTTCTATTGGAATATAACTATTTAAGATGATTTCTTCTCCAAATAGAATTAATCTTTCGATGTGGCTGTAAACGGTTCGCACCGGAATGTTTCGCTGTTGAGCGACTTCGTTGATAGATAAGTTTTGATGCAACAGCTCTAACGTTTTATACTCTGTCATCGTGGTTTTAGTTTTAATTGGTTTTTGTTCCGATTCAACTTTTATCTCCAATCCAATCTGCTGGGCATAAGCGATAATCTCTTTCAAAAAGCGGGGTCCATATCTTTTTAACTTGGCTTCACCCATGCCGAAAATGTTCTGAAGTTGACTCCAGGTTGTTGGGATTCGAGTTGCCATATCTTTTAGAGTTTTATCATGAAAGATAACATATGGCGCTATGTTTCGTTCATCAGCGATTCGCTTTCTAAGCTGGCGAAGTCGTTCAAATAAAGTCTTATCAAGCTTCAAATCGACATCTTTCACTACTGTCGGCTTGATCTCTTGATAGATCGTAAGATTGACCTTCTCCCCATCGAACAGGACATTTTTGCTTTTTTCTGTCAGTCTGAGCATGGGATATTGCCCGCCTTCTATTTTCAAGTAGCCCTGCTGAATCAACTCCCTTGTGTATGCCTCCAACTGCTTTTTCGTGTATTCGTTTCCAATACCATAAGTGGAAAGATGCTGATGGTAGTTATGAAAAATTCGCTCGCTTTTTGCCCCTTTCAAAACATCAATTACGTATTGCATCCCAAAATTTTCCTTCAATCGAGATATGCAGGAGAGGACTTTTTGAGCGATAATTGTCCCATCGAAAGTCTGGTGATCCTTCAAGCAATTATCGCAAGTCTGGCAATTTTCGACAGTGTAGGCTTCGCCGAAATATTCTAAAAGAATCTTGCGGCGGCAAACGTGGCTCTCAGCATAATGGATCAATTGATGCAGTTTATCATACGCGACCTGTCGTTCCCTGGCGTCAGGCTTCTGTTCGATAAAATATTCGATTTTCGATTTATCGCCATAGCTGAAAAATAAGATGCAATCACTTCTCAAGCCATCTCTGCCCGACCGACCAGTTTCTTGATAATAGCTCTCCAGATTCTTGGGCATGTCATAATGAATCACAAATCGAACATTGGATTTATCAATCCCCATGCCGAATGCAATGGTGGCGACAATAATCTCGACGTTATCTTTGATGAACGCTTCTTGATTTTGAGTTCGTTCTTGGCTGGTCAACTTGGCATGATAGGGCAAGGCTCTAAATCCATCCCGATTTAGCGCCGCTGCCAGTTGCTCTACACTGTTACGGCTCTGGCAATAAATGATCCCCGAATCTGCCTGATGTGCCTTGATATAGTTAATCAGTTGCTGATAAGTATCTCCTTTGGGCAGCACCTGATAAAATAAATTAGCGCGATTAAAGCTGGCTTGAAATCTCAGCGGCTCTTTCATTTTCAATTGAGCGATAATATCATCCTGTACGATCGGCGTGGCAGTCGCCGTCAAAGCGACGAGGGGAATATTGGGAAAATTATTTCTGAGCACGACCAATTGCCGATATTCCGGACGGAAGTCATGCCCCCATTCCGAGATGCAGTGAGCTTCATCAATGGCGAATAGACTGATATTGAGCAGATTGATAAACTCCAGAAATTGAGGCAGCACCAACCTTTCTGGCGCAACGTAAAGGAGCTTAACCTGCCCGGCGATCAGCTTCTTTTTAACCTCATCGATCTCTTCATAACTGAGCGAGCTATTGATAAATTCCGCCGGAATGTCAAAATCGCGGAGACTATCAACCTGATCTTTCATCAAAGCGATCAGCGGCGATACCACAATTGTCAGTCCATCCTGCATGATAGATGGTAACTGATAACAGAGTGATTTTCCGCCGCCAGTGGGCATCAGGACAAAGACATCCTTTTTATCAAGAATCGCTTTGATAATATCTTCCTGCAAAGGACGAAATTCGGTATAGCCGAAATATTTGTGAAGGGTTTCGAGCAT
>JAEAME010001184.1_pt1 | contig 19538 bp, 18 predicted proteins | sample 8958731 | NCBI WGS metagenome assembly JAEAME01 (sample SAMN16933194, study PRJNA681113) | bioreactor sludge metagenome | isolation source: anerobic bioreactor sludge (Control) | place: India:Bengaluru | collected 2018-10-24 | reverse complement strand
GCTTCAAGGTGAGTCTCGCGCCGACTTAGCCGACTCTATTTTCAGAGGAAACAGGCGGAAAAGAAACTTCACCGGCGGTAAGAGAAACAGCGGTCAGGTTATCACAGAGACAAACCCACAATGGACCGGCCGGGAGCAGTGCCATCTACTCCCGGGATCAGGCAAGCATAACTATGCGGGCCGATAGTCCCTAGCTGCGGCGGCGCAGTACGAAATAAAGGACAATCAATCCGATGAGGACAACGATGAGCAGCCAGCTCCACCATGCCATAGTAAGCTAACCTCCACAGTTTAGTCGTTGCGGCATCGCAGACATTATAACCCACCGGATAGAAAAGGCAAATCCATTACTTCCGATGGACAAAGGGTAACCAGTACACCCGGCCAAGCACCATACCTATACATTGACAATGGCAGTGAGATTATATTATCGTATGCATATATGCAATAATATGCATATATAAAGGCGGCGGAGATGAAAGATACAGTCAAATTGATGAAAGTGCTGTCCGATGCGTCGCGGCTGCGGGTACTGAACCTGATCCAGGAGAGGGAATGCTGTGTATGTGAGGTGATGCTGGTAATGGGAATCTCCCAGTCCAAGGCCTCACGGATATGCAGTGCGTTATATGAAACCGGGTTGTTGAACCTGCGGCGAGAGGGGCGGTGGGCGCTGTATTCAATCAATGTAGAATCGACTAAAGGATACGTAGGGGAGATATTGGCAGGGATCAAAAAATCACTGGCAGACGACCCGGTGGCGACAGCCGACCTGGCGAAATTAAGGGAGGCAGAGCGGCTGGGGCCGATATGCGACTGCGGTGAGTATCCTGAAGAAAACAGCCCGGGCGCTCTGCAAGTGAAGGCATAAAAGTGGATAGAGAGAAAAAGATGAGAGGAAAAAACCTGTTTTCCGGCAGTAAAGTCACGGTTATTATTGGCGACGGCAGATGAGAGTGAGGTGGGGGGAAGGGAGTGACCCGTGCGGTCATCAAATTGGCGAAGAATATCGATGCGGCAATGCCGGAAATGAGTAAAGCTATTGCCGGCTGTGCCTACAGCACGGAAAGCCGTGCGATGGGATTCCGCATGGATAATTATTCAATAGTAATCCGGGGCCGCCAGATGATGATCATAAATGCCGATAGCGAGGAAAAGGCGCAGGCGGTAATGGAGCGGCTGGCGGAGATATACGAGAAGGCGAAATGCTGCGGATGTTGAGTGTAAAAGTTAAAGCTGAGAAATAAAGCAGGGCAATACCGGACACAACATAAGGAGAAGCCATGAGCCAAGCCACTGAAGACCAGAGCCGAACACGCCTTTCTTTCATCGACCGTTTTCTTTCCCTCTGGATCATCCTGGCGATGGTAGTGGGGGTGGGGCTGGGATATTTCATACCAACGACGGCTGATGTGATCAACAGGTTTTCGGTGGGTACGACGTCAATACCAATCGCCATCGGCCTGATACTGATGATGTACCCGCCGCTGGCTAAAGTGAAATACGAGGAATTACCCGGGTTTTTCCGCAACTGGCGAGTACTGGCCCTGTCACTGGTGCAGAACTGGATCATCGGGCCAATACTGATGTTTTTCCTGGCCTTGCTCTTCCTGGGATATCTCTGGCCGATACCGGAGTACATGGTGGGCCTTATTATGATCGGCCTTGCCCGGTGTATCGCCATGGTAATTGTCTGGTGTGAACTGGCCCAGGGCGATAACGAGTACTCTGCCGGCCTGGTAGCTTTTAATGCCATCTTCCAGATGTTGTTTTATGCTATCTTTGCATATATTTTCATCACCTTTCTGCCGCCGCTCTTTGGGCTGAAGGGGATGGAAGTGCATGTTTCATTGTGGGAAGTCGCCCGGAGTGTACTTATCTACCTGGGCATTCCCTTTTTCAGCGGGATGTTGACGCGGTTTTTCTGCTTGAAAACGAAGGGTAAAGCCTGGTATGAAACCAAGTTCGTGCCTAAGATAAGTCCCATCACCCTGATCGCCCTGTTGTTCACCATTATCGTTATGTTCTCATTGAAGGGCGAATATATCGTACAGCTGCCGCTGGACGTGGTACGTATCGCCATACCCCTGTTGATTTATTTTGCCATCATGTGGTTCGTTTCCTTCTACATGGGACGCCGCCTCAGCGACAACTACCGCCGCACGGTGACTATCGCTTTCCATGCAGCGGGCAACAACTTCGAGCTGGCGATTGCGGTGGCGGTGGCGGTGTTCGGTATCAATTCCGGGCAGGCGTTCACGGCAGTGATCGGCCCGCTGGTGGAGGTGCCGGCACTGCTGGCACTGGTGAATGTCGGCCTATATTTCAGACGGAAATTAACCTGGACAGAAAATATCTAGAAGCAGCTAAGAACGTAAAGCCTGATATTCAGGACAACAGGCAAAGAGTGGCGGTGGTTTTTGACTTGTCCCGCCAATCCGGCTAGACTGTTACCGCCTGTGAAGGCCGGGTATTGCTCGTGACAGAAAAGGGAGGGACCTGACGATGGCCAAATACGATAAATATGTCTGCACGAAATTATTCAAGCGGGACATGCTGCCGGGCCCCAGCCCGGAAGAACGGGACCAGATCGCGGCGCAGGGGCAGCGCATCCGCATGGAACATGTTTTATGGATAGACGAAGACATCATTCCGGGCGCTTATTACGGTGAATCGACCTGGGTATGGCCGCCGTCATACCCGCACCAGATGACCGACGAAGCGATGTCCAAATTTACCGGTAATGCCAAGCCGATGTTCCCCCACGTCCATGACTTCCCGGAGTTGCTGTCGTGGTGGGGGACAGACCCGGACCACCCGGAAGATACCAGCGGCATGGGGTTGATACTGGGTGATGAAGAGATACCGCTACCCAATTCGTGGGTGGCTTATATCCCGGCAGGGATGATGCACATGCCGACGCGGGGCCCGGGAGCTAAAACCACCGCTAAACCGGTCTGCCACTGGACTTCGGGACCGGGCATGTATACACGGGAAAAAGACGAAGAAGAAGGGAAAAACCGCACGGTGCCGGCACCACGTAAGACCGGGGTTTTCAACAATGCCAAATACATCGTGACTGGTTACAGCAAGGAGGCAAAACGGCAGCCGTTCATGCAACCGCTGGACCCCAAATACATGCGGGGCATTGCGTTCATCGATGAAAAAATCGTCCCCGGTTGTGAATTCGGCTGCGATACTTTCTGGATCCTGCCGGGGAACCAAACGAAAGCAGGCCAGGAAATCATGAAAGCCCATACCGTCCCATACGGCACGTCTTTCGTGCTGAACACAATGAACTATGATGATATCACGGACCTGTGTGCCGAGGCGGAATTCTGGATCGGCGGGGAGAAGCAGATCATCACCAGGAGCTTCGGGGCGTATATTCCGCCGGGTGTGGAACAAGGTCCACTCATTCTGCACAATGTGAAAAAGCAGATCTTTTTCATGATGTCGCATGCCGTGGGGAAAGGCATCGAAAAATACCGCGGTAAATAATACCACCAGGCAACCGCAGGCGAAGAAGGCTCTGCTTATCCAGAGAGGCATCGAAAGATATTCAAAATGAAGATGCTCAACATAAACGGAGTCTTATATTTCAACCGGAATCAGCCCGGCGTGGGAGTGATTTTTGTTGCCTGACTCAGCCGGTAATTACGGACGGTAGGAGAGAATATCAACACCAGAACGGCAATCACCGCAGCCGTCCCGCACATCGCAATAGTTACCCACTTAGGCCCGTTAAGGAGGTCGGAACCGGCACCGGCAGCCAAACCACCCAAGGGCATGAGGACAGCATTCAGATTTACCACACTGGTGACCCGGCCGCGGATATGATCGGGGATGGATAATTGGAGCAGGGTCTGATTCGTAGTCAAAAAGATCACTTCGAAAAAGCCAGCCAGGCTGAGGAGAATCAAGGCCGGCCATAGAGTCTCACAGAAAGCAAAGCCGATCATGCAAAGGCTGAGCAGGAACAGGGCGGCTAATTGGAGTAAGCCGCGGCGCTCGACCTTGCCCAGGGAAGCCACGACAATACCGCCGCCGATACCGCCGAAACCGACGGCTGACATGAGATAGCCCAGGTTATCAACGCCGCCCTGGAACACATCCTTGGCATAGATAGGAGAGAGGACGGTAAAGACTGGGATCACAAAAAGCGGTAAGACGAAACCCATGAGCATGAAAGTCCGGGTGATCTTTTCTTTGGCGATAAACCGAATACCTTCCCTGATATTTTGAAGCGGAGAGACCCTGGTCACACCGGGGGCTCGTTTCGGAAAGCGTATCTGCAGTATGGTGAGGGCGATCAGGATGTAAGCGCCGGATTGGATGAGTAGATTGCCGCCAGCACCCACCCACAGCATGAGGAAACTACCGATGCTGGGGCCGAAGGAACGCATGATACTCCACCCGGTCTGGATGAGAGCCATGGCATTGGGAGTCAGGTCCCGCGGCACCAGATCGAAAACCAGCACCTGCCGCAGTGTGCCGTCGATGCTCTGAACCAGCCCGCACAGGAAAGCAAAGGCGAAGAGATAGCCGATGGCGGCACCGCTAAATATCAGGATCAGGCCGAGCGTCATGGTGATGACGAACATCCAACCGCTGGTAAACAGCATCAGCAGGCGCCGGTTAGCACGGTCAATGATAATACCCGCCGAGGGTAACATCGAAACCGAGGCAAAAGATTGCACCAGGTTTAGAGTGCCCAGTAAGGTGCCGGAACCGGTGATATCATAAACCAGCCAGTTGATGGTAACCTGCTGGATCCACTGGCCGGAGTTAGCCAGGATAGTGCTGCCCAACAAATAACGGAAATTCCGTACTTTAAGTGAGGCAAAAGTAGAAATTTTCCGGGCGGCCGTACTAACACCAGATTGCCGGCCTGGACCGGACTCCGGATTTTGCTGTTTAACTATTTCGGTTCTCCTTCAATCCACGATAAAATTCCGGCAGGTCTTCCTGCTTTCGTCGCTGATATTCCGGCAAGTGGGAATAAACTGCAACTGCGAATTAGCGTGGGGTAGTGTGTACCCGCCCGCAATGCGGGCAACGGACCGTCAAAGACCGGTAGTTGGGCGGGACCCGGAGGCGGGTTCCGCAATCACAGTCGATGGTACGGTAATTGTTCATCTGCCACAAGGCATCGGACGTTTCGCGGGTACGCTCGATACGTCCGGGTAAATCCTCGACCGGGCCGGTTTCCGGGGAGGCTTCCCGGAGCCCGACAGTAGGGGATGCCAATCCAGAAGCCGGCATGACGCCGGTGCCGCCTTTGGCGGAACGGTAAGCGGTATCATAATCGGCGAAAGAAGCCCCGGACATGGTACGGAGGATGCGGATCCGGTCCCGGAGGGGGGGATGGGTGCTGGTCAGCGTTTCTGCCGAGAGGGATTGTTTCTGCAGGGGGTTGATGATATACATAGGAGCAGTAGCCTGATTGACTTTCTGGACTTTGGTATTGGAAACCCCCAGTTTTTCCAGGGCGGAAGCCAGGCCTTCCGGGTACCGGGTGTAGAGGGCGGAAGAAGCATCAGCTAAATATTCCCGCTTCCGGGAAACGGCGAAGTAGATGAGCTGGGCGGCGAGAGGAGCCAGTATCATTAAAGCCAGGCCAATCAACAGGACGATTATTTGAGCCCCGCCGCCGCCGGAGGAACTCTTGCGCCGGCTGCCGCCACCTGAGAAAAAGAGGAACCGGGAGGAATAGTAGGAGATGATGACGATGCTGCCGAGTAAAATGCTGAGCATGACCATCAGTTGTACATCACGGTTGCGGATATGGCCGATCTCGTGGGCGATGACACCCTGGAGTTCATCCCGGTTCAATTTTTGGAGCAAGCCGGAGGTAATCGCGACGGAGGTATGTTTGGCATCACGGCCGGTAGCGAAAGCATTGAGGGCCGGATCGTCGATGATATAGATGTCCGGTAATTTTTCCAGCCCGGAAGCGATGGTCATTTCTTCGACGACATTATACAGCTTGGGGTGGTCTTTCTTCTCGATCTTACGGGCACCGGAAATAGCCAGCACGATCTGGTCACCCTGGGTGAGGGCGATCAGATTCATGATGCCCCAGATGACGACCGCGATGATCACCCCCGGTATCCCGTTGTCGAAAAAGATCAACCCGATGAAGAAACCGAGGGCGACCAATAACACGCCCATCAGCACGACGAGTAAGGTCGTGCGCATTTGATTAGAGCGGATCTGCTCCCAAATCATGTTATCCTGTTACCGCTCTTTATTTAAAACTAACCTTGGGGGCCTGCCGCTCTTCTTCTACTGTAACCTCAAAAAATTCCCCGGCCCTGAAACCGAACATACCGGCGATAATGTTAGAAGGGAAGACCTGGGTCTGGTTGTTGAAGCGCATCACGGAGTCATTGTAATACTGCCGGGAAAAACTGATCTTATTTTCCGTAGAGGATAGTTCTTCCTGGAGAGCGAGAAAATTCTGGTTAGCTTTCAATTCCGGGTAGCGTTCGACGACGACCATCAAGCGGGCTAAAGCCCCGCTGAGTTCACCTTCCGCCCGACCCCGTTCCGCAGCCCCGGCACCGGTTGAGGAGGCCTGCATGGCGACATTACGGGCTTTGGTCACGGCCTCGAGGGTTTCCCGCTCGAAATCACGGTATCCCTTGACGGTTTCCACGAGGTTGGGGATCAGGTCGTACCGCCGTTTCAACTGGACGTCGATCTGCGCCCAGGCATTTTTCACCTGGTTGCGCAATTTGACCAGGGTGTTGTACATCCCGGCAATCACGGCAATGCCGATCACGATGAGGACAATAATTATCCCGAGGACAATCCAAATAGCCAAAGATCAACCTCCTTCAGGCTAAGTTTTTAAAGCCGCCTGTCAGCTTTGCTTATCAGTGCCGCGGGCGCGGAAGACATCATTCAAAAAGACGGATAATTTCCGGCTACCGTCAGTATTAATGGGAGAACTGTTATCCACCTGGCCGAGAAGAGCGGCAAGCTCGCCGCCGTCGAACCAGAGGCCGTCGCCCCGGCGGCAGGCATCGATCATGACTTTGGCGTTAGCCCCGACCAGAGACTTTTTCATTTTCCGTGCACAGATGGGACAGCGCCGCAGGTGTTCGTGCGCTTTTTCTTCAGGGCCGGCCAGTATGCCCCGAAGGAAGTTGTCTGCCTGCGCCACTCCCAGTCCGGAGAGCAGCAGTTCAAGTTCACCGCCGTCGAACCATATCCCGCCGCAATCAGCACAATGATCCAGTTCGATGTGGTTCCGCTCGATAACGAGCATACTTTTTTTACACACCGGGCAAATCATGGTGAACTTCCTTTGCTCAGTTCAGACTAGTTTAGTTGTCTACGTGAAGTATGTCAAGACACAGCGGTGAACTAAGCAGCCGTGTAGTGATGTAGAATGCTGGGATTGTATGTATTTATAGTATGATTAACTTATAATCTCAAAGATGACGGCGAGGCCGGGGGGACGATATTGGATACCGATATCATCATTGTTTTAACTGTTTTAACGCTGACGGCGGCCCTGCTCATTATCGATATCCTGCGTATCGACCTGGTAGCCCTGATCTGTTTATTATTACTGGGTTGGACCGGCATCCTGGAGCCTCATGAAACAATCTCCGGTTTTGCTTCTAACGCCGTCATTGTGATGGTTTCGGTGATGATCATGGGTAAAGGCATCGCACGGACCGGGTTGATGTCCGGCTTTGCCCGCCTGGTGATCAAAGTAGCCGGAGACAAATCACCGCGGATAACAGCAGTAATGTCGGCAGCGACAGGGCTGCTGTCAGGTTTCATTCAAAACATCGGGGCTGCGGCATTATTCCTACCGGCGATATTGAGTGTAGCCCGGCGAAAAAAGATCGCTGCCTCCAGACTGATCATGCCGATCGGTTTTGCCATTATCCTGAGCGGCACCCTGACGATGATCGGTTCCGGGCCGTTGATGCTGGTCAACGATTTCCTGGGCAGGGCGGAGTTGAAGCCTTTCAGTCTTTTCGCCGATACACCGGTTGGTTTAACCTTATTATCGATATGCATCGTATATTTCCTGGTGTTGGGGAGACATTTATTACCGAAGAATGAGGGCGGTGATAAACATGACCTGATGCAGAAGAAGATGGTGGAAGGCTGGAATCTATCGGACAACATCCGGCATTACCGGATAAGTGCCGGCAGCGCCCTGGCTGGGAAAACCCTGGAAGAAGCCGGGTTATGGGGGAAATACCACCTCAACATATTAGCGATTGCCGGAGAAAAAGGACTGGAATATGCCCCCTGGCGGGAAACGCGGTTCGAGGACAACCAGACGATTGCCTTAATGGGAAATGAGCAGGATATGCGGGACTTTGCCGCGGCAAATGGACTGATACCGGCAGCGAGGTTGGGTAAACTGGATGCCCTAGATGATGCGGCAAGTGCCGGTTTTGCCGAAATCATTGTCCCGCCGCGTTCCGCCATGATAGGGCAAACCATGAAACAGTACGGATTGAGGCGTCATTACGGGGTAGAGCCGGTATTGTTGTTCCATAAAGGGGAAAGGGTGCCGGGGGATTTCTCTAATATTGAAATCAATGCGGGAGATATCTTCCTCGTCCACGGTTTATGGGACAAGATAGCGGAGATGAAAAAGGGGAACGACCTGGCCCCGATCACCAATATCGAAGCCGAAGAAAAAGATACCTCGAAAGCCTGGCTGGCGTTGGGTTGCTTTGTTTTGGCGATCGTGATGACGCTTTTCGGATTTCCGATAGCCGTATCCTTCCTGTCCGGAGCAGTTGCCATGGTCCTGGCCGGAGTGATCCGGATCGATGACGCTTACCGAGCGGTTGACTGGAAAGTCGTGGTTTTCCTGGGGGGACTGATTCCCCTGGGGCTGGCGATGCAGAAAACAGGGGCGGCCGCTTTCCTGGCAGAGAAAGTATTCTTACTGGTGGAAGGCAGCCACCTATATCTGATATTACTAGTGATATCAGCCCTCACGACGTTATTTTCACTGTTTATTTCCAACGTGGGGGCGGCGGTGGTATTTTACCCGGTGGCGATAAACATCGCCCAGAGTACGGGCATCGATCCCCGGCCGCTGGTACTGATGATAGCAGTCTCCACGGCCAATTCCTTCATGCTGCCGACACACCAGGTTAATGCCTTCCTGAAATCGCCAGGGGGATACCGGAACAAAGACTATATGAAAGCCGGCAGCGGGCTCACGATAATATCCTGGTTGACCGTGGTATCCATATTTTATCTCTTTTATCTTTAAGGAAGAGGATAAAGGCCGGGCAATAGCGGCGGGGATAAGAAAAATGCAGAACAAATAAGGAGAGAGTATGCTGTTAAAACATTTTTTTCTGGAAAAGATCGCCCACAGTTCTTATATCCTGGCGGGGAAACGTACCTGCGCAGTGATCGACCCTCGGCGTGATATCGATATGTACATCGATGAAGCCCGGGAAATGGGTGTTGATATCACCCACATTATCGAGACCCATTTGCATGCGGACTTCATATCCGGGCACCTGGAACTGGCGGCGCGGACGGGGGCCAGGATATATGCACCGAAATCAGGCGACTGTAAATTCGAACACGTACCGGTAGCCGAGGGCGACAGCATCAGCATCGAAGATATGCGGCTGGAGGTATGGGAGACGCCCGGGCATACACCGGAGCATGTCGTCTACGTGATAACAGACAAATCGCGAGGAGACACCCCGATCGGAGTATTCTCCGGCGATGTCCTGTTCGTCGGCGATGTCGGCCGTCCGGACCTGTTCCCGGAGATAGCTACGGAACTGGCAGGAAAGTTGTTCCATAGCCTGCACGAAAAATTAATGACGCTGCCGGATCACTGTGAAGTGTATCCCGCACACGGCGCCGGTTCCCTGTGCGGGCGGTCGATGGGGGCCAAGTGGACGACCACCATCGGTTATGAGCGGCGGTACAATTCCAGCCTGCAGATCAAAGACGAAGCGGATTTCATCCATGCGTTAACTCATGACATGCCGCCGGCTCCGGATCATTTTAGCCGCTGCAGCGACATCAACCGGAACGGGCCGGTGTTGTTATCCCGGCTGCCGGACCTGGAAGAATTACGGCCGGCCGAATTTCAAAAGCGGGTGAAGCAAGATAAAGTAGCGGTGCTTGATGCGAGGAATTATGCGGCTTTTTCCGGATACCACATCCCGGGCAGCTGGCACCTGGACATGAAAGGAAATTTCCCGACTTTTGCCGGGTGGGTGCTGCCGACCGACCGGGACATCATGCTGGTGGCTGACAGCTACCAGGAAGCTATGACTGCCAATACCTGGGCGCGGCGAGTGGGGGTAGACCGGATAAAGGGGTATTTGAGCGGGGGAATGGTGAACTGGGCAAATGACGGACACCAGATCGACCATGTCCACCTGATTTCGACGGAAAACCTGTATAAGCGCATCTCCGATAAAACACGGAAGGCGGTAATGCTGGTAGACGTACGAACGCCGCTGGAGTTTGCCGATACCCATATCAAAGGAGCGGTAAATATCCCGGCGCCGGAACTGAGGAGCCGTTACTGTGAGTTGGATCCGGAAGCGCCCACTTATGTTATCTGCAGTACAGGAAACAGGTCCAGCCTGGCAGCCAGCATCCTGAAGCAACATGGTTTTAAGGAAGTGTATAACGTAGCAGGAGGCATGACGGGGTATCATGCCGCAGGGCATATCAAGGAATGTAACATATGCATCAATCCGCACGGCCCGAGGTATGCCAATCCAGGAGATTAACAGGAATTCATGGTGAGGGAGTCGAAAACATGAATTGGTTTACCGAGGTCCAATGGTCTCCCTATGCAGTAGGAATAGGGATCGGGGTATTAAGCTGGTTTACCTGGCTGATATCGAAAGAGCCGATAGGTTGTTCCACCAGTTTTGCCCGGGCTGCGGGCATGATCGAGAAGTTGTTCGGCCAAAAAGTTGAAGACAAACCCTACTACCGGGAGATCAAACCGGTGATCGACTGGCAGGGAATGCTGGTCATTGGGGTAGTGATAGGCGCCCTGGTTTCCGCACTGTTATCCGGGAGTTTCCAGTGGCAGTGGATCCCGCCGTTATGGAGCGTAAGTTTCAACAGTAACGTGTTAGGGCGACTGGCGGCGGCGCTGGCGGGGGGCGTGCTGCTGGGATTCGGCTCGCGTTGGGCAGACGGTTGTACGAGCGGCCACGGTATCAGCGGTACCATGCAAATGGCGGTCTCGAGCTGGATATCGGCGATCTGCTTCTTCATCGGGGGAATCCTAGTCGCCCAAATTGTCTTCAACCTGATATCTTAATGTACGAATGAGGAAACGAGGCAAATGAAAAGGAAAACGGCTGCGCTGATATGGGGATTGGTATTTGGCGTCATTTTTGGTTTTTTGCTCCAGAAAGGTGGGGTAACCAGGTATGAAACGATCATCAACCAGCTATTACTTACGGATTTTACAGTACTCAAAGTAATGCTTTCGGCGGTGGTGACCGGCATGATCGGACTTTATTTCATGCAGGGCAGGGGATGGATAAAGCTGCGGCCGAAAAGCGGTTCCTGGGGGAAAAATGCGGTCGGGGGGCTGATCTTCGGTGCCGGGTTTGCCCTGCTCGGATATTGCCCGGGCACGATTGCCGGGGCGGTGGGGAACGGGTATCTGGATGCGGCAACTGCCGGCCTGGCCGGTATCATCCTGGGTTCGGGCTTGCTGGCTAACACCTATCCGCGGATCAAGGACGGTATCCTGATGAAGGGTTATTTCGGCGATATGACCTTACCCCGTCTATTCAAGTTGAACAACTGGTTAGTCATCATTCCGTTATCTTTGATGATCATCGCCGGGCTATATCTCCTGGAAAGGGTTGGTTTATAACAAGCAGGCCAGGCAATTTTATTCAGAGTGAAACAGTCCCTATCAGACAACTGGTGGGAACTGTTTTATTTTAGATTGCGAATAAAAAACAGTGAGACATTCTTGATAAGAAGGAAGTATTGTGCAATACTAACCGTTGTGCCAACCGTCGCAAGGCTGGCTTAATTTAGTTTCAGGAGATAAACCGTGCAGGCTCGCGGACTGATTTCAAGACTATTACCGGTACTGGAGTTGATCCTGATTTTCGGGGTTGCTTTACTGATCAGGGTACTGCTGCCATATCATTTTGTATTCACTTCGGACGGGATCGCTTTTACGGGAAACGATGCCTATTATCATATGCACCTGGTACAGAGTCTGGTAAATAATTTTCCTCACTTCCCCGTCATCGATCCGTACCTGTTGTTTGGTCAGCTATATGAAATAACGCCGTCATTTTTCCAATGGTTGCTGGGGACAGCAGCCTGGATCTTCGGCTTCGGATCACCGTCACCACACCTGGTGGATGTCTTAGGAGTCTATTACCCAGCGGTACTCGGAGCACTCACGGTAGTACCGGTGTACTTCATCGGAAGAGTCCTGTGGGGACGGCACGGACATTGGGCGGGGATGGTAGCCGCGGCACTGATAGCAGTGCTGCCGGGGGAATTCCTGGGCCGTTCGATATTGGGCTTCACCGACCAGCACGTCATGGAAACTCTATTAAGTACCACCATGGCGCTTTTTTTGATCATGGCTTTAAAATCCAGCCGTATCCGGGAAATAACTTTCCTGGATTTCCGAAGACTCGATTGGGGCAAAATAATACGGCCATCAATATATGCGATCCTTAGCGGGATATTCCTGGGTTTATATATCTTTGCCTGGCAAGGGGCTTTGCTGATGGTCTTCGCGGTAGCGGTTTTCTTTATCGTACAATTTATCATCGACCATTTTAGACAACGTTCCACCGAATACCTGGCGGTAACCGGCATCTTGATCTTTTTGGTCAGCCTGATATTCCTGCCAGTGGTACCGTCATCACTTTATCCCCCGTCATTATTGATCGGACTGCTAATCCCCCTGGGCCTGTGGATCGTATCATATCTGATGGTGAAATTCCGGATCAACCGGTTCTTCTTCCCCCTGGCCGTGTTGGTGGGAGGGCTGGGGGCTTACGGAATTTTATATCTTATCAACCAATCGCTGGTCAATAACATGATGGCCGCCTTCGATATCTTCCGGCCGAATGAGACTTTACTGGCAACCGTCGAAGCCCAATCCATATTCACCCCGGTCTCGGGGGGAAGTGGTTTCTTCGATACACCAGCCTGGTTGAATTTTTATCTGACCCTCCCGGCGGCTTTGATCGGCGGGCTTATTCTTATATACCAGGCGTTGACAAAGCGCGGCAGCGCCGAGAAAGTGGCGCTTATCATCTGGACGCTGATCATGGTGATCGCCACTGCCGGGCAGCGCCGTTTTGCTTATTATCTGGCCGTAAACATTGCCCTGCTGGCCGGATACGCAGCGATACTGGGCTACTACCTGATCTCATGGATAATCGCTAAAACCGGGGGCGAACACACCAGGTCACTTGGCTGGAGTGTGGTCGACCTGGACGGCCTGACAGACAAAGAGCCGGCAGCGGAAACGACTACCCCGGTAAGCAACAAAAAAGCCCGCCGGCGAGAACAGCAGCTGGCGCGAAAACGGGAACTGGCCCGCCGCCGGGAAAGTGTGGAACATACCCGCAGTGTAACATTAGCCAGAGACTATTTCAGTATTGCCCTCACAGCAGTGGTGATTTTCATGCTCTTATTCTCACCACTGATCGTGTTCGCCGATAAAGCCCATAATTTTGATTCTCCACCGACCATAGCGACAGCAAATGCGGCACCTTATGCACCTTCCAGCGCCTGGATGAAAGCGATGGCCTGGATGAAAGATAACACGCCGGAGCCCCTGGGTTCGGCGGATGCCTACGCGGCGCACTATACTAAAGATTTCACATATCCCGGAAGCGCCTACAGCGTGATGTCATGGTGGGACTACGGATACTGGATAACCTATATGGGCCACCGCATCCCGGTGGCTAACCCCGGCCAGGACCAGACTGCGGTGCCGAAGGTAGCCAATTTTCTGCTGGCACAAGATGAAGTTTCGGCAGAGGCGATAGCGGAAGCCAACCAAACAGGTTATGTCGTACTCGATTACCTGACTACTACCAACAAGTTCTGGGCAATGGCGACGTGGGCAGGAAAAGAGCAGGCGGAATTCTTCGAAGTATACTGGGATCCAGATGCCCGGCAATCGAAGTTATATATTTATCCGGAATATTATCAATCAATGGCCAGCCGTTTATACTCCTTCAACGGGACTGCACAGGCAGGCATCAATACCCTGGTGGTAGAATATACAACAAGGACGACCGACGAAGGAAGCTATAAAGAGGTTGTTAATGAAACCCGGTTCGATACATATGACGAAGCAGTTGTTTTTATGGCAGGAAAATCAAGTGAGAATTTTGTCATTGCCGGGACCGATGTCCTGGTAAGCCCGGTCCCGTTAGTTGCGCTGGAGCACTACCGGATCATCTACGAAACAGAGGAAAAGGTATCAGTTTCATCCAGTGCCCAGGCGGCCGAGATCAAGATATTCGAACGCGTAAAATAGGGGTGATAATCCGAAAATTAACCGCCGCATTCAGATAAACAACCTGGATAAAAACATCCCGAACCACGGTCACGCGTAGTGTAACCGCAGGCTGGGCTGGAATGGTTGTTTCTCATTCCGAATGTGTGGTATAATGCAACGATATATTTTCTGAGGTAAAGTAATGGTTTCTGAGAACGTGATAACCAAGACAAGTGAAGATTTACGTGACTACGAGCTGGTGCTTGTTATCAGCCCACAGCTCAGTGATGAGTCCTTTGATGCCGCGGTTGAGAAATACAGCCGCTTTATTACTGGAAAAGGCGGCACCATAGACGATACCCAGCGTTGGGGAAAGAGAAAATTAGCCTATGTCATCAAGCATTTCAGTGAAGGCAATTACGTCTTACTCAAGTTTAAGATGAATCCCGCCTACAGCCGGGAACTTGAAGCTAATATTCGGATCGCAGAAGAGGTTATCCGGCACCTGCTGGTGAAGATGGAGAGTACTGCAGGATAGCAGTTACAATATAGAGAGAAGAATTTCGGGGGAGAGATGGTTAGCGTAAATAAGATGATCGTTATTGGTAATTTAGGCAGTGAACCCGAGATGCGCTTCACCCCTAATGGACGGCCGGTTACCTCATTCAGCGTGGCAACCAACTGGCGGTATACTACTTCGGAAGGGGAGAGAAAGGAAGAAACCGAGTGGTTCACCGTGGTAACCTGGGGAAAGTTGGCGGAGCAATGCAACCAGTTTCTGACCAAGGGAAAGCTGGTATATATTGAAGGCAGGTTAAGGACACATACCTGGGATGGCCAGGACGGACAAAAGCATTTTCGGAACGAAATTGTTGCCGGAAGAGTAAGTTTCCTGGAAAGACAAGGGGCAGGTGCCGGATTACCGGGGGATAAACAAGGGGATCCTGGAATTGGCGAACCGGAACCGGAAGATATCCCCTTTTAGCACACAAAATATTTGTAAGGAAGTAATCTGTGGTAAGACAGGAATCAACCAGACCCAGGCCAGCGAGAGGAACCAGACCGAGATATGCGCCGGTGCGCAAGGTTTGTGCCTTTTGTGCAGGCAAAACCGATTTCATAGATTATAAAGACGCAGCAAGATTGCGCAACTTCATATCCGATCGAGGTAGAATAGCTTCGCGGCGCCGCACCGGCACTTGTGCCAAGCATCAACGAGTACTGGCTACGGCGATCAAGCGGGCAAGGCATCTGGCGCTTTTGCCATTTGCCCCAGCGCATCTGCGTGGGGGCGGAACCGGACCCTCATAAAGGACGATCCGGAAAATCCAATTTTTTGTGAGATAAGGGGTTAAAGTGCCGAAAAGGACTTACCAACCAAAGAAAATACCGCGCAAGCGAGAACACGGATTTCTAAAGAGGATGAGTACTCGCAGCGGACGGGATGTGTTGAAAGCCCGCCGCTTAAAAGGCCGCCTAAGACTTACCGTTGTCTAGACAACCCGTGATCTTGGGGATTACACATCCAGGTACGGCTAATGAGGGGCGAGAAATTCTTGACCGAACCCCGGCAATATGAAAGGGTATATCGTCAGGGTATTTCACGTACATCCGGACCGGTGATAATAAAAGTAATACCCAACGGCCTGGAAATCTCCAGATATGGAATATCAGTCAGCCGACGTGTGGGTAATGCTGTTACCAGAAATAAGGTAAAACGGCGCTTGCGGGAGATATTGAGATTAACTGTACTCCAACCGGGATGGGACATCGTATTCATCGCCCGGGCATCCGCAGCAGGGTGCGATTATACAGGTTTAGGGAAGAATGTGAGATCCCTCCTGAAAAGAGAAAAGATCGTAGAGCACGGGGAAACCATAAACAGGTCGCAGGACTGACCAATTCAATTATAAGAAAGTGTGCCGGTTCCGAAAAAATGGATATGCGGAACCGGAGAAAGAATAACGGTGATGAATCCGGGCAAGCAGCTCGCATTAGGGATGATAAGGCTGTACCAGGGGACGATATCGAAAGTGGCGCCGCCCTCATGCCGGTATTTGCCGACTTGTTCCGAGTATACACATGAAGCGATCCAGCGATACGGAGTTGCCCGTGGTACCTGGCTAGGCATCAAACGGTTAAGCCGTTGTCATCCTTTTCATCCTGGCGGATACGATCCGGTACCATAATATTGAGGTTGTTATCCAGGAATAACTGATTAAATGAAAAGTAAAAATCGGGGCTACTTAATCACCCTTTCCAAATTGGCAGCGATATTTATCTCATTTAGTGCGATCGCCGTACTCGCCAGTTGTTACGGGGGCGGCTCGCTGCAGAAAGGGTGGTCGGGGGGAACCCTGGACGGCGACACTCTTTATTTAGGTTCCCGCGACGGTAAAGTGATCGCCGTGAATGTAGCCGATAATTCACGTGAATGGGCAGTTCCCCTGGAAACCGGGACCAGGAGTTCCGGTTTAGGGTGCGGTAGTTCACCGATAATAGCTTATATGTACGGGGCGCCGGTGGTATTAGATAATACGGTTTACATCGGGGCAGATAACGGGAAAGTATACTCTTTCATCCCCGGTGAAGATCAGCCGGACCGGACGCTGGACAAGGTACGAATCGGAGACAAGGACACGAATATCGGGCAGATCGTGGGCTCTCTGGTAGCTGCCGACGGAGTGCTTTACTTCGGGGATGCGGAGGGGCGGGTGTTTGCGGTAAATGACCGGCTGCAACCGGTCTGGGAGCAGCCCTTCACTACTGGAGGCAAGATCTGGACGACACCTGCGGTGGATAACGGTACATTATATGTGGGCTCTTACGACCACAAATTATATGCCCTGGAAGCTGCGACGGGCGCTGCAAAATGGGAATTCGAATCCGGAGGAGCGATCGTTTCCACTCCGGTGGTGGATGGCGAGACCGTATATACCGGATCTTTTGATAAACATCTTTACGCCATCAATACTAAAGACGGTAGTATACGCTGGAGTTTCGAGGGGAATAATGCTTTTTTTGCCAAGCCGATCGTAAACAACGGCCTGGTATATGCTCCGTGCAATGATCCCAAAGGCACCGTTTATGTATTAAGGACGAGTGACGGCAACAAAGTAGCCGAAATAAAGACTAACGGCCAGATATCTGCCGATCCGGTATTAAAAGGGAACAAACTGGTGATTGCCACTATCGAATCAAGAGGATCCGGCAGCATCAAGAAGGGTGCGGCGATCTGGATTTTCGATATTACTAACAATCAAGGTAGTGAAATTGCCCGGCTGGCCGGAGAGAAAGTATTTGCGCCGCTGGCTGCTGATGAAACAAGCGTATATGTACACACCAGTAAGGATGGCCTCTATGGTATCAATATAGATTCCGGGGCGATCCGCCAGTTCACGATTAAGTAATAGAGGGAACATATTTGAATTTCTGGGACCTGTATATCGTAGCTCCGCTGGTAAATGTACTGATAGTGCTGTCGCACTACCTGTTCAGCAGCTTTGGGCTGACGATCATTGTATTTACCATACTGGTACGGGCCGCGATGTACCCCCTGACCATCAAGCAGTTAAAAGCAACCAAGGCCATGCAGTCGATTCAGGGACAACTGGCCGAATTACAGAAGAAATATGCTAAAGACCGCCAGACGTTAGCCCAAGAACAGATGAAGCTGTACCGGCAGTCCGGCATGAATCCGGCAGGTTGTATCCTACCCATGTTGATACAGATGCCGATCTGGATCGCTTTATACCAGGCAATCATCAAAGTCCTCGGGGCAGAGCCGGAGAATTTCCTGGACTTAACCAAGTATCTCTATTCTTCCTGGACGATGGTCTTTAGTGCAGTACCACTGGCGAACCAGTTCCTATGGTTGGATCTGGCCAGCCCGGACAGGCTTATGATACTGCCGATATTGACCGCAGTGTCCATGTGGGTACAACAGAAGATGTCCACACTGCCAAGCCCGGACCCTACCCAGCAGCAGCAAAGCCAGATGATGTTGTGGATGATGCCGCTGATGTTTTTTGTCTTAAGCCTGCAGTTCCCCAGCGGATTGGCGCTGTATTGGGTAGCTTCTAACATCATTGGTATCATCATGCAATATTTCGTGACCGGTTGGGGAGGATTGACCCTATCCCGGGGGCAGAAGAAAGTAACCGTCGAAAAGAAAAATAGAGAGCCGGTAAAGCAGTCTTCGCTGCAACTCAAAGGGAGTACCACAGACATAAAAGCAAAAGATAAACCGGCTGTCAGCGAGGTAAAAAATGCAGAATCTGGAGTCACACGGGAAGACGGTCGAAGAAGCAACCCTGCGCGGACTGGAACAACTGGGACTCAGTCGGGAAGAAGCCGAGGTCACCGTCATAAGAGAAGGTAGGTCTGGACTTTTCGGCCTGGGGGCTGAGGACGCTATCGTCCGGATAACGCCACGGAAAAAGGCGGTTGCTACACCGCAGGGTTCAGACGCAGAATCAGCCGCAAAGGACGTTCTCGAAAAGTTTCTAGTATTGTTTGGTGTCGAAGGCACCGTCACCTCCGAGACGCATCCAGAAGAAAATGAAGAGGGCCCGACCGTTTCATTGGATGTCAACGGAGAAGACCTGGGGATATTGATCGGACGCCGCGGCCAGACACTATCCGCTTTGCAGTATATCGTCCGCCTTATCGTAAGCCGGCAAATCGATTCCTGGATTCCAATCGTTATCGATGTCGAAGGATATAAAGAACGGCGGGCACGTGCTTTACAATCCTTTGCCCTGGATATGGCGGAGCGGGTAAAAGCGCGCGGCGCTCCCTTTACGCTGGAACCAATGCCCCCTTACGAACGGAGAATTGTCCACATGACCCTGGCCAACCACAGCCATGTGACGACAGAAAGCATCGGACAAGGCGAAGAAAGAAAAGTAGTGATTCGGCCTAAAAAATAACAAAGAATTAAAAAGGCGGCTGAACAAGCCGCCTTTTTAATTCTGCTTTTCCGCTTGAGGCTACAGACTCCACTGGAACCGGGAGGCTCCGGTAACATACTTGTTTACCAGTTCCA
>JAEAME010001181.1_pt1 | contig 19636 bp, 11 predicted proteins | sample 8958731 | NCBI WGS metagenome assembly JAEAME01 (sample SAMN16933194, study PRJNA681113) | bioreactor sludge metagenome | isolation source: anerobic bioreactor sludge (Control) | place: India:Bengaluru | collected 2018-10-24 | reverse complement strand
CCACCTTCCTCTTTTGTAAGGACGTAAATTTCACCTTCAAACTTTGAATGGGGAGTGATGGTTCCCGCCTTGCAGACAACCTGTCCGCGCACGACGTCATCACGTTCAACACCGCGGAGAAGAAGCCCAACGTTATCTCCGGCCTGACCCTGGTCGAGAAGCTTCTTGAACATCTCGACGCCCGTAACCACAACCTTACGCGTCGGCATGATTCCCACGATTTCAACTTCATCATTCACCTTAACGACTCCCTGCTCAATACGTCCAGTCGCGACGGTTCCGCGTCCTTTGATTGAGAATACGTCTTCAACAGCCATCAGAAGAGGCTTGTCGAGTTCACGCTTCGGATCCGGGATGTATGTATCAAGCGCATTGAGGAGCTCCTGAATGCATTTCGTCGCCTCCGCGTCGTTCGGGTTTTCCATAGCCTTAAGCGCGGATCCCTTGATGATAGGAGTATTGTCTCCGTCATAGCCGTATTTCTTGAGAAGTTCGCGGACTTCAATCTCTGAAAGTTCCGCGATTTCCGGGTCGGCCATATCCATCTTGTTCATGAAGACCACGATGTGAGGCACGTTCACCTGGTGGGCCAAGAGAATGTGTTCGCGGGTCTGAGGCATCGGGCCGTCTGCGGCGGAAACGACGAGGATAGCTCCGTCCATCTGAGCGGCACCCGTAATCATGTTCTTTACGTAGTCGGCATGTCCCGGGCAGTCAACGTGTGCGTAATGACGCTTTTCCGTTTCGTATTCCTGATGGGATGTCGCGATCGTAATACCGCGGTCTTTTTCTTCGGGCGCGTTATCGATTTCATCATACTTTCTGGCTTTTGCCATTCCTTTAAGCGCGCAATACATCGTGATTGCCGCTGTCAGTGTGGTCTTGCCGTGATCAACGTGGCCGATTGTGCCGACGTTTACGTGCGTCTTATTTCTTTGGAATACGTCTGCCATATTAATTAAGAATTAAGGATTAATTGTTAATGATTGTTTTAAATTTTGGAAACTTGCTGTACGCGCATCATTTGCGCTGTTTTTAGCCGTAAACCATATTTATATAGCTGCATTTTTACAAATGCGAAAAGATGTTATAGGAAAAAAAAGACCAATGCAAGAGATTTTGAATAAAAAAAGACGGTTCGTGTTTGGAACCGCCTTTTTATTTTTTAGTTTATGATTCAGAGGGCGCGGTGAGATTATTTTGCTCCTTTTTCCGCGATTATCTTTTCGGCGATGTTGCCCGGAACCTTGTCGTATCTTTCGAATTCCATGGTGTAGGCCGCGCGTCCCTGGGTCAGCGAGCGAAGATCCGTCGCATATCCGAACATTTCCGCCAGAGGTACGTACGAGTGAATGATTTTGGCGAGACCGCGATTGAATGTCTCGTAGATCATGCCTCTCTTGGAACTCAAGTTTCCCATCACGTCTCCGAAGAATTCTTCCGGAGTCGTCACTTCAACTTTCATGATAGGTTCAAGAATGACCGGATTGGCGTTTTTGGCTCCCTTTTGGAACGCGAGTGATCCCGCGATCTTGAACGCCAGTTCGGATGAGTCGACGTCGTGATATGAACCGTCGTAAAGTTCAACAGCCACATCCACGACCGGATAGCCGGCGAGGATACCGCGGGTGAGAGCTTCTTTGATACCTTTATCGACTGCTGGAATATATTCTCTCGGGATTTTTCCTCCGACGATCTTGTTCGTGAAGAGATAACCTTTTCCGACTTCGTTAGGTTTGAGCGTGATAAGAACGTGTCCGTACTGACCACGACCGCCCGACTGCTTGACGTACTTTTCTTCCGCTTTGACTTCGCTCTGGATGGTTTCTCTGTATGCCACCTGTGGACGGCCGACGTTCGCCTCAACCTTGAATTCCCGTTTCATGCGATCTACGAGGATATCAAGATGAAGTTCGCCCATACCCGCGATGAGAGTCTGCGAGGTCTCCGCGTTGGTCTTAACCTGAAATGTCGGATCTTCTTCGGCAAGTTTCTGAAGAGCGATGCCCATCTTTTCCTGATCGACTTTGGTTTTGGGTTCAATGGCAATCTGGATGACCGGTTCAGGAAATGTTATGGATTCAAGAATGATAGGTTTGTTCTCATCGCAGAGAGTGTGTCCCGTGAATGTGTCTTTAAGTCCCACTGTCGCCGCGATGTCACCGGCGTGAACCTCCTTGATCTCTTCACGGTGATTGGCATGCATCTGAATCAAGCGGCTTATGCGTTCCTTGTTGCCCGTTTTGGAATTCATTACATAACTTCCCGCCGTCAGCTTTCCAGAATAGACTCGGAAATATGCAAGCTTACCCACGAAAGGATCCGTGGCGATCTTGAAGATGAGGGCGGAAAAAGGTTCGTCGTCCAGCATCTTGCGTTCCTCTTCGGCTTCGGTGTCCGGGTTTATTCCTTTTACATATCCGATATCAAGCGGGGATGGAAGATACGCGTTCACTCCGTCCAGGACCAGCTGGACTCCTTTGTTCGCAAGGGAGCTTCCGCAATATACCGGGTAAAGTGTGCCTTTGATGCATGCCGCGCGGATGCCGCGGTGAAGTTCTTCTTGCGTCAGTTCAATGCCGTTAAGATATTTATCTGTTAAATCTTCGTTGTTTTCTGCCACTTTTTCGCAAAGCGTATGAAAATACTCTTCCATCTGCTCTTTAAGGTCTTCCGGGACCGGAATCTCTTTCATTATTTCTCCGTGTTTCCCTTCGAATTCGAAAGCCTTTTTCTGGATGATGTCAACTACGCCCTTAAACTGATTTTCAGATCCGATTGGTATTTGTACGGCAACCGCGTTCGGACTCAACCTTTGATGGATTGAGTCAAGGCTCATAAAGAAATCCGCGCCGATCTTGTCCATCTTGTTTACGAAGGCCAAGCGCGGGACGCTGTATTTATCGGCTTGTCTCCAAACGGTTTCAGATTGAGGTTCAACCCCCTGAGATCCGTCAAACACGACCACTCCTCCGTCCAGAACGCGAAGAGATCGTTCCACTTCGGCCGTAAAATCCACGTGTCCAGGAGTGTCAATAATATTGTATCTGCAATCCTTCCACTGACAGGTTGTCGCGGCGGATGTGATAGTAATTCCGCGTTCGCGCTCTTGTTCCATCCAGTCCATGGTTGCCGCTCCTTCATGCACTTCACAGATCTTGTAATTCTTCCCCGTATAGAAAAGGATACGTTCCGTGGTGGTTGTTTTCCCGGCATCAATGTGCGCGATGATACCGAAATTGCGGAGTTTACTAAGGTCTTCCATTTGAATTTTTATTGATTATAAGAATAAAACTGCCCATAGAGATATGGGCTTTGGTATTATATTTATTTGCTTTCGGAAGTCAAGCGCGGCTGTTTTTTTGAACAGATGATTGTCGAAATAGTATCTGCCTGATGGTTTCACTGAGTTCGGGGATGCCTTCTTTAGTCTTTGTAGATACGAAAACCGGGTGATGCTTTTCGTATTGCCTTCCGAAAAGGGTGAAGACCGATTTGTCATCGAGAAGATCTGTCTTGCAGAATACGTATATCGTCGGTTTGTGCAAGACGTTGATCTGGCCAAGGATTTCGTTTACGGTCTTTATCTTGCGCTGCATCTTGGTATCGTTTATGTCGATCACATGCAAGAGGATATCGGCATCTATCGTTTCTTCCAGAGTTGAGCTGAAAGATTTGATGAGTGCGGGAGGAAGATTTTGTATGAAGCCGATCGTGTCGGAAATGAGGACTTCGCGCGGTGGCGGCATGGATGTTCCATGCGGAAGATGCGTTGATTCATCGTACGGGGCAGGGATGTACATTTTGCCGACCCGGGTGTCTAGTGTTGCAAAAAGCTTGTCTGCCGCGTACGCCCCTTTGCGGGTGAGGGCGTTGAGCAGGCTTGTTTTGCCGGCGTTGGTGTATCCGATTATCCCGACGGTCTTAAGGTTCTTTCGCTTGCGAGTGCTGCGGTGAAGCTGTCGGACTTTTTTGCAGGCATCCAGTTCCTCTTTTATGCGATGTTCCATCTTACCCAGATGGCGTCGCATGAATTCAAGATTGGTCTCGCCTTTTCCGCGCGTGCCGATTCCGCCTCCCTGACGGGAAAGTTGCATCCCCATGCCGAAGATGCGAGGCCCCATGTGTTTGATTGCCGCCAGCTCTATTTCCAGCCTGGCTTCGCGTGTTTCCGCGTGCTTTTGGAAAATCTTTAAAATGAGGTCAATCCTATCCCAGACTTCCATTTTTTCCTTTCGGAAAATCTCGCTCAGATTGTAAGTCTGGTGAGGTTTGAGTTCGTTGTTGACGATTAGGATGTTCGCGCCCAGGGATTTACCTTCCGCGATCATTTCCTCAATTTTCCCCCCTCCGATGAAGGTTTTGTATGCCGGAACAAGCTTTTTCTGAACGACTTTGACCAGTACAACGCCGCCGTAGGTCTTTATCAGGCTTTCCGCTTCCTCCAATCTGTTTTCATATTCCTCTTTCGGCAGGTCTGGCGTTACGCAATCGATCAGGATGGCTTTAAGCATGGGGTACGGAGATTTTTTTTACTCTTGATGGAATGATGAACAAAATCATGGAAATGACCGCGATGAAAGCGGCAAAACCGAACGCGAACGCAGGCCCGAAACTGTTCCACAGGACTCCTGCGATGAGTGATGCCGGCAGATAGATGAGACCCACGATGAAATAGTATATGCCGATCGCGCTCCCTCTCAATTCCTCTTTTGTGACAGAGCTTACGTAAGCTTTGGATTGCCCTTCGTCGATCGCGTAGAAGATCCCGTAAAGCAGGAAAAGCAATATCACACTTATCTTTGTCGAGGCGAAAATGAATCCGAAACACATCAGGAAATATATGATGTATTCGCCGATGATGATTTTTTTTCGTCCGATTGCGTCCGCCATCTTACCGATCGGTACGGAAAGCAGTACGAAAGAGACATTGAATACCGCGTAGAGCAAAGTGATGTCTTTGATGTCAAATCCAACCTGGTTTGCTTTCAGGAGCAGGAAGGCGAAACTGAAATATCCAAGCGAAAACAGTCCTGAAATCTTAAGGTATCTCTTGAATTCCGGAGTCATAAGTCTGTAAGTGCTGAAGAAACGATGTTCTTTGACCGTTTTCGTTTTCGGAGGCTTGTCTTTGATGAAGACCGCCATGATAAGCACGGCGAGTGCCGCGGGCACAAGCGCTATGATGAACAATGTCTGAAACGCCTGATAATTTTGTCCAAGAGCGGAGAGAATGAAATACGCCGCTATCGGCCCCAGTATGGCTCCCGCCTTGTCCAGCATCTTGTGGAATCCGAAAGAGAAGCCGAGCTTGTTTTCTTTGGATATGGAAGATATGAGGGCGTCACGAGGCGCACCGCGGAAAGATTTTCCCAGACGTTCCACTACTCGAAATGTCATGACTGCGCTCATGGTCGTGGCGAAAACCAGGATGACTTTCGCCAGTGTGGAAAATGCGTATCCCAACAGGGCGAATATCTTTCTTTTACGTGTCTTGTCCGAAAGATAGCCGGAAATGTAATCAAGCGAGCATGAGGCAAAATCGGCGAGTCCTTCCATGATCCCTATGATCACGCTTGATGCTCCCAAGATCACCGCCGCGAAAACCGACAGCACCGAGAATATTATTTCAGAACTGATATCGGTGAGAAAGCTGACGATTCCGAGCCAGAAAATCTGTCCGTCCACCCCGAAAATTTTTTTTGATGTTTTTGTCGATGCGGTCATGTTGTCGGTTAATGTTTGGGTGAATTATACATGTTTTGAAATGATAAAAAAACTCTCCTTCGTGGGGAGAGTCTTTAATGTCGTTTCAAGTCTCTTTCTAGTATTTCGCGTAATGAGCGAAGGCTTTATTGGCTTGAGCCATGCGAACCGTGTCATCCTTTTTCTTGATGGCGCTGCCTTCACCCGCCGCTGCCGCAAGCAGTTCTTCCGCGAGCTTGTTGGCCATGCGGGATCCTTTCTTGGCGCGTGCCGCCAGAAGAATCCAGCGGAATGCGAGCATTGTCTGGCGTTCCGGCTTCACTTCCACCGGTATCTGGTAAACGGCGCCTCCGATTCTTTTTGCGCGCACTTCCATTCCCGGTCTGACCATTTCCACGGCTTTTTCAAAAACTTTTTCGGGAGTCTTTTCCTTTTCGGAAATTGTTGAAAGCGTGTCTTTGAATATCCTTCTAGCGACGTTTTTCTTACCGCCCTTCATCAGGTAGTTGATGAACTTCTCCTGTAACGGATTGGAACCTTCCGGAATGTATAAGCATCTTTTCTGTGGCACGACTCTGTTGAATTATGGATTAATATGTGTGGATCAAGCGGCTTTCTTTGGTCGTTTCGCTCCGTAAAGAGATCTCCCCTGTTTTCGGTTCTGCACTCCCTGCGTGTCCAGTTTCCCGCGAAGGATGTGATAACGGACACCCGGCAGATCTTTCACTCTGCCTCCGCGGATCATGACTACGGAGTGTTCCTGAAGATTGTGTCCTTCTCCGGGGATGTATGCGGTGACCTCGATCCCGTTCGTCAGTCTCACCCTTGCTATCTTGCGGAGGGCGGAATTAGGTTTCTTTGGTGTCATCGTCGTTACCTTCAGGCAGACGCCGCGTTTCTGCGGGCAGTGAAGCCCTACCGACCTGTTCTTCAACGTGTTCATCGTTGAAAGCAGGGCGGGGGATTTGCTTTTCTTTGCCTTACTGTGTCTGGGGCTCCTGATCAATTGGTTTATTGTTGGCATGGTGTTTTTTATCGTAGTTATTTACGGCTCGCTTTTCTTGAGCGCGTGCGAAGCATAATTTACATAAGCTTCATGAATAATGCAACATCTAAATTACGGCGTAGATCTGTTCTTGTTCAACCTCTTTTTCTTTTGTTCCTCTGCCGGCTTCCGCTTCCTCTCTTTCCTCCAACAATCGTTTTGCCGCCTTGTCCAGGAGTTCAGGGTGTCTCTTGCGGTATGTTTCGCCGGCCGGAATCAACTTTCCGATGATGACGTTTTCCTTGAGACCTTCAAGATTATCTACCTTGTTGGTCGTGGATGCTTCAACCAGTACACGGATCGTCTCCTGGAAGGAGGCTGCTGAAAGCCATGAATCCGTGCAAAGGGAAACGCGCGTAAGTCCCAGCAAAAGACGGTCCGCTTTCGCCTTCTGTTTCTTATGCATTTCCATCTCGTGGTTAAGCGTTTCAAAGGACATTATGTCCGTGAGTTCTCCCGGGAGAAGTACGGTATCTCCCGAATCCAGTACCCTGACTTTGGAGAGCATCTGGCGGGCGATGATTTCAATGTGCTTGTCGTTGATGGTCTGACCCTGTGAAGCGTAGATGCTCTGGACCTCCGTCATTATGTATTTCTGGACGTTGTAGAGGTCTGTAAGACGCATCAGTTCACGCAGGTTGTAGTGTCCGGAAGTCAGCGCGTCGCCTTTTTTGACTTTTTGCTTGTTGGCGACCTTGAGTGTCTTTCCGAACGGGACCTTGTAGATTTTTTCCACGTTCGTGTCCGTGAGAACCACGACAGTGTCGTCCGTCACTTCCACGACTTCGCCGTTTTCTTCGACCCGGAGCACGCTCTTGTTGTTACCCTTGGCGATCACGTCTTTTTCTTTGACCTTCGTTCCCGCTTTAACCGTCGGCTTGTAATCCGGTGGATAAACATATTGCTTCTTGATCGGTTCGTCCGAGGTGAGCGCGATTTCCACGTTGTTACCTTTGCGGCTGATCTTTACCGAACCCGCGATTTCCGCGAGGATGGCCGGACTCTTCGGTGTGCGCGCCTCAAACAGTTCCTCAACGCGCGTAAGACCCTGAGTGATATCGCCTTCGCCCGCTACACCACCCATGTGGAATGTTCGCATCGTAAGCTGTGTCCCCGGTTCACCGATACTCTGTGCGGCGATGATCCCGACGGCAGTCCCTATTTCCACGGTCTTGTTCGTACCCAAATCCTTTCCGTAGCATTTGACGCAAATACCACCTCTTGTCTGACAGGTCATGACCGAACGTACTTTGACCATGTCGATCTTTGCTTTGACGATGGCTTTGATAAGCTCTTTGTCTATTTCGGTGTCTTTTTCCGCGATCACTTCTCCGGATTTCGGATCCACCACCGCTTCAGCCAGGACGCGGCCGTAAATGCGTGTTTCAAAGTGTTCTCCGATGCGCGCACTTTCCTCTCTTGTAACGACGTGGAACGATGTCGATCCGCAATCCTGTTCCTTGATGATGATGTCCTGAACCGCGTCAACCAGACGGCGTGTGAGGTAACCGGCTTCAGCCGTTTTCAGGGCCGTGTCGGATTTGCCTTTGCGTCCTCCGTGTGTCGCGATGAAGTATTCCAGGATCGTAAACCCTTCTTTCAGGTTGGATTGAATCGGAAGTTCAATCGTTCGTCCGGCCGGATTTGCGACGAGACCCTTCATTCCACAGAGCTGCGTAATCTGTCCCCAGTTGCCGCGCGCTCCGGAATTGATCATGTAGTGAAGGTCGTTTTCTTCATCGATGCTCTTGATCATGGAAACGGTTATGTCCGATTTGGCCTGCGACCATGCCTTGATAGTGTGGTTGTATCTCTCATCGTCGGTGATAAGGCCTTTGGCGAAATATTCGTTGATCTTCTTTACCGATTCGGAGGCTACGTCAATCATGGATCCTTTGTCCTTCGGGACTATCATGTCCGCGGCCGCGATGGAAAGACCCGACCTTGTAGCGAACATGAATCCGATGCGCTTAAGTTCATCCGCCATCATTGACGTGGGCTTCATCCCGCATTTGGTGAACGCGTCCGCGACCAGTTCGCTTAGCTGTTTCTTGCCGATGCTCTCGTTGATATATCCGATCTCTTTCGGCAGAAGACTGTTGAATATCACTCGTCCCAGCGTGGTTTCTTTTATTTCCCCTTTGACGCGTACCATTACCGGAGCCTGCAGATGTACGTGTCCCAGGCGGTATGCCAGCATCGCTTCATTGATGTCCGAAAATACCATCCCTTCGCCTTTTTTGCCTTTGGTCATTTTTGTCAGATAATAACAACCGAGCACCATGTCCTGTGTTGGTGTGATGATTGGTTCGCCTGCGGAGGGTTTGAGAAGGTTCGCAGTTGCGACCATGATTTCTCCGGCCTCCTTTTGCGCGGCAACGGAAAGCGGAACGTGGACGGCCATCTGGTCTCCGTCAAAGTCCGCGTTGAAAGCGGCGCAAACAAGCGGATGGATCTGGATGGCTTTACCTTCCACGAGTACCGGCTGGAATGCCTGGATGCCGAGACGGTGAAGCGTCGGTGCGCGATTCAAGAGTACGAATCTTCCCTGCGTTACCTCTTCCAGGATATCCCAAACTTCTTTCTTGCTTGTCTGGATCAATTTTTCCGCGCTCTTGATGTTGTGCGCGAACCCGTCACGGATGAGCCTTCCGATCACGAACGGTTTGAAAAGCTCAAGGGCCATTGTTTTGGGAAGTCCGCATTGGTGGAGGCGGAGTTTCGGTCCGACTACGATGACTGAACGTCCGGAATAGTCCACGCGTTTTCCAAGCAGGTTCTGGCGGAAACGTCCCTGTTTTCCTTTAAGCATATCGGAGAGGGAACGCAGTTTTCGTTTGTCTCCCGAGTTGAATACCGTCTTGCCCTGGCGCGCGCTGTTGTTCAGAAGAGTGTCCACCGCTTCCTGAAGCATGCGTTTTTCGTTGCGGCAGATGACCTCCGGCGCCCCGATGGACATCAGTCTCTTCAAACGGTTGTTGCGGTTTATCACGCGTCTGTACAGGTCGTTTAGGTCGGAAGCCGCGAAGCGTCCTCCGTCAAGTTGGACCATCGGACGCAGATCCGGGGGGATGACCGGAAGGACCGTCATGATCATCCATTCCGGTTTGATGCCGGCTTTTTTAAGCGACCCCGCAAGCTTGATCCTCTTGATGATTTTCTTCTGTTTCTGTCCGGATGATTTTTGCAGGTCTTTTTCCAGATCAACCATCAGTTTGTCCAGGTTGATGTTCTGGATGATGTAGCGGATTGCCTCGGCTCCGATCCCCGCCTTGAAGATCTGTCCGAATTTCATGGACATGTCGCGGTATTCAAGTTCGGAATAGATCTTTCCGATTTTAAGACTTTCCAGTTCCATCTTTGCAACACGATGCTGTTCATCAAGTTCTTCGACTTTGTGGGCCGCCTCCTTTTCAATCTTATCCGGAGAGATCTCTTTTTCTTCTCTGCCTGCTTCTTCAGCGTCTTTCTTGGATTTGTTCTTCAGGTCGGCGCCCTTTTTGGAGAGTTCCTCCTGTATTTTTTTCCGGATGTTCTTGTATTCCGCAGTCAGCTGTTCTTTTGCGTCGGCCTTGGCTTTCTCGTCAACATCCGTTACGACATATGCGGCGAAATAAATGACCTGTTCTATCGCCTTTATCGGTAGGTCGATAAGAAGTCCGATGCGGCTCGGAGTTGAACGCAGGAACCAGATATGGCTGACCGGTACGGCGAGTTTGATGTGCGCCATGCGATCGCGGCGGACGGAAGAGCGCGTCACTTCAACGCCGCACTTTTCGCAGATCACACCCTTGTAGCGGATCCTCTTGTACTTGCCGCAGTAGCATTCCCAGTTTTTGGTGGGGCCGAAAATGCGTTCGCAGAAAAGCCCGTCGCGTTCCGGCTTTTGTGTGCGGTAGTTGATCGTTTCCGGCTTTTTCACTTCGCCGTGCGACCACGAAAGTATTTCTTCCGGAGATGCCATTGAGATCGAGATGGCGTCAAAATTGTCCAGTGTGGTTATTCCTTTGTCCAGTTCGTTGGTCATCTTGTTTGGAAATTATAAATTATTTTTTTGATGTTATAGTCCGAGGTCCGTATCGATGCTGACATCAGCCGGAGCTGACGGCTCCGTCTGCGGTTTCGGATTGGCGGCTTCTTTTGCGGGCGCTTCTCTTCGTGCTTCCCGCTTTTCCACGGAAGTATCCGCCTGGACTTCCGAATCTGTCGTCGTTTTTTCGCGCGGTTGTTCAGCTGCATGAGAGTGTTCGTTCCCCTGATATTGTTCAGGAATGTAATCCGCACCCTCTTCCCCTGATTTCTTGTCCAACATTATCATGTCCTGCACGACGATTTCCGTCCTGAACTTCTTGGTGCCGTCCGGAAGGTCCCAGTTGCGAGTCTTAAGGTATCCTTCTACGTAGACCAGCTTCCCTTTTTTCAGGTATTTACTGCATATGTCCGCGAGATTCGCCCATGCCACAAGATCATGGAATTCGGTCATGCTGTTTTTTCTTCCGTCTTTCGTGACCCATTCCCTGTTGGTGGCGAGGCCGAACGTGACGATGTTTTGTCCTCCGGCAATCTGCTTCAGCTCCGGATCGCGGGTCAAATTACCGACAAGAATTACTTTGTTGATGCTTCTCATGGGTTTGTTTCGTTAAAATTATTCCTCTTTCTCCATTCTTTCTTCCTCCTCACGCAGTTCCTCTTCGGAAGGTTCCGCGTCCAGCATTTCAACCGGAGTTATTTCCTCATCAGCTTTTTCTTCCAGAAATTCCTCGTCCTGATCGATGACTTTCGTGCCCTCTTCGGACGCTACTGGCTCAACAAGCTCTTTGTCGAGCAGGTCTTCCACTTCCGGATCGATATCGGTCTGTTCTTCAGGGCTTTCCTTCAGGACCTGGGTCTCTTCAGTCAACGCCTGTTCAATCGTATATTGATCTTCTTCACGCAGTAACGGCGATTTTTCCGTTTCAAAAAGTTTCACGCTTAAGCCAAGACTCTGCAATTCCTTGACCAAGACGTTGAACGATTCCGGGGTGCGCGGTTTGCGGATAGCTTCGCCTTTGACAATCGATTCGTATGCTTTCGCGCGGCCGTAGACGTCATCGGATTTGATCGTCAGCATCTCCTGCAGTGTGTGCGCGGCTCCGTATGCTTCAAGAGCCCAAACCTCCATTTCTCCGAAGCGCTGTCCTCCGTGTTGCGCCTTTCCTCCCAGAGGTTGTTGCGTTACAAGCGAGTACGGTCCGACGGAGCGTGCATGGATCTTATCTTCAATCAAGTGGCTTAGTTTCATGATGTAGGCGATACCTACAGTTGTCTTGCGGTCAAACGGTTCGCCGGTTATACCGTCATAAAGCTGGATCTTTCCTTCTTCGGGAAGTCCGGCCTTCTTCAGCATTTCCGTGATCTGATCGGTGGTGATCCCGTTAAGTGCCGGGGTCGCGACCTTCATTCCCATCTTGTTGGCGGCCCATCCCGCATGTGTTTCCAGGATCTGTCCGATATTCATACGGCTTGATACGCCGAGCGGATTCAAGATGACATCAATCGGCGTGCCGTCCGGAAGGAACGGCATATCTTCTTCTGCGACTATGATGGAAACAACACCTTTGTTTCCGTGGCGTCCCGCGACTTTGTCTCCGATTGAGATCTTGCGGGTCTGCGCGACCGATACCTTTATCTGTTGGTTCACTCCGGTGGGAAGTTCGTCACCGTTCTTTCTTGAGAAGATCTGTACGCCTACGATTTTTCCGCCTTCACCTCCCGGCAGACGCAGGGAAGTGTCTTTGACGTCGCGGGCCTTGTCTCCGAAGATGGCGCGGAGAAGTCTTTCTTCAGCGGTGAGTTCCGTTTCGCCTTTAGGTGTTATCTTTCCGACCAGGATGTCGCCTTCATGTACCGTGGCTCCGATCCTGACGATGCCGTTGTCATCCAGATCCTTGAGTCTGGCTTCACCGACGTTCGGGATGTCTCTTGTGATGATTTCAGGTCCGAGTTTCGTGTCCCGGACATCCATCGTAAATGTCTCGATGTGTACCGAGTCAAAGAACCCGTCTTTGACCACGCGGCTTGAAACGATCACAGCGTCTTCAAAGTTGAAGCCCTGCCATGCCAGATACGCGGCGAGTACGTTGCGACCGAGCGCGATTTCACCGTTATCAATCGCGGCGCCGTCCGCCATCACATCACCGCGGTGTACGCGCTGTCCTTTTGTGATGCGCGCGCGCTGATGAATGCATGTTCCCTGGTTGCTTCTTTCATAGGTCAGAAGATTGTAAGTGCCTTTGCGTCCGTTGTCGTAGATTACGACGATCTGATTTGCGTCAACGTATGAAACCGTTCCGTTGTCTTCCGCCAGCAGTACCTGTCCGGAGCTTTTGGCTACGATTTCCTCCATACCCGTTCCGACCACCGGAGACTGCGGGTTTAGGAGTGAAACGGCCTGACGTTGCATGTTCGAACCCATGGATGCGCGCGTGTTGTCGTCGTGTTCAAGGAAGGGGATAAGAGCCGTCGTCTCTGAAATGATCTGTTTCGGCGAAACGTCGATATGTGTCACTTCAACGCTGTCAAACGTGCTCGGTTCTCCGTTGAGACGTGCAGATACGCGGCCGGAGATGATCTGTCCTTTCTCATCAAGTTCCGTATTCGCCTGAGCGATAACAAGTCCGCGCTCTTCGTCGGCATCGTAATAACGCATGCCTGAAGTCACGAAAGGTTTTACGGCAATGGTCTCAATCGGAAGTTTTTCGATTTCTTTCGCAAGTTTCTCGTCGATCATCGCACCGTTTTTGGCGATGACTTTCTTTGTCTTGGGATTCACTATATCTTCCGCGACATTGTGTCCCGCGAGTTCCTTGGCTTTGTTCGGGCAGATATGGGAGATTTCGCGGAACGGCGTTTCGATGAATCCGTATTTGTTCACGCGGGCGTATGTCCCAAGATGAACGACCAGGCCGATATTCGGACCTTCAGGAGTGGAGATCGGGCAGATGCGTCCGTAGTGGGATGTGTGCACGTCGCGGACATCAAACGAGGCGCGTTCACGTGAAAGCCCTCCGGGTCCCATTGCGGAAAGGCGGCGCTTGTGAGCCAACTCCGCGAGGGGGTTCGTCTGGTCCATGAATTGCGACAACTGCGAGCTTGCGTAGAATTCGCGGAGCGCCGCCGTTATCGGACGTGAGTTTATCAGCTGTGTCGGGGTGACTGTCTCCAGATCCATCACCGTCATACGGTCTTTGGCGATGCGGTCCGTCCTGAGCAGACCGACGCGGAATTTGTTCTGCACCAGTTCACCGACCGCGCGTACGCGGCGGTTTGAGAGGTGGTCGATGTCGTCCGCTTCAATCTCTCCGTTGTTGAGTTTGATCAGATGTTTGATGATTTCCACAAGGTCGGTTATCTGGAATGTGTGGAATTCAATCTTGTTCGGAACGTTGAGCTTGAATCTCTTGTTCAGTTTGTATCTCGCCACCGGACCCATGTCGTATTTTCTGTAATCAAAGAACATGGACTGGATAAGAGACTTGGCGTTTTCCGGAGTGGCCAGATCTCCCGGGCGGATCTTGCGGTAAATGCTCTGGTAGGCTTCATCAACCGTTTTGGCTCCGTCTTTTTCAAGCGTGTTTAAAATGTAGTCGTGTTCAGGATCCTTTGTCACATCCTTGAACAGTTTGAGGATGGATTCGTCCGTGTTGTATCCGAATACGCGGAGCAGGGAAGTTATCGGGATCTTTCTCTTGCGGTCTATCTTTACCGTTACGATCCCTTTCTTGTCTGTTTCAAGCTCCAGCCACGCGCCGCGTTTTGGAATGATCTTCGCGTTGTGCATGCCTGCCGCGAGTGCGCTCTTTGAAAAGAACACACCAGGTGAGCGTACCAGCTGACTGACCACCACTCTTTCAATACCGTTGATTATGAATGTCCCTCGATTGGTCATCAGGGGGATCCCTCCAAGAAACACGTCCTGTTCCTTGATTTCACCCGATTCCTTGTTGATGAGCTGAACGTGTACTTTCAGCGGAGCTTCATATGTGAGGTTTTTGCTCTTGCATGTTTCGGCGTCGTGTTTCGGTTCGCCGATGGAATGTTCCAGGAAATGCAATTCAAGTTTTTTGCCGGAGAAGTCCTGGATTGGGCTGATTTCGTCCAGAAGTTCACGGATCCCTTCTTCCAAAAACCATCTGTATGAGTCGATCTGTATCTCTATAAGGTTCGGAAGCACGACATCCTTGTCTATGCGGTGCGTGAAAAACCTGCGGCCGCTGGCTTCTTTCATGACGATGTTTTCCTTTGGCAGGAGCTTTTCAATGTCTTCCGTGATAGTGCTGGTGGCACGGAACTTTGCCACGGCTTTCTCCACTTTTTCCTTGGCTTTTTGGAAGGCTTTCTGCTGCTGGTCGGGAGACAGCTGTTTTTTTTGAGGATTTTCTTTCAGGATATTCTTTTTCGGTTCAATCTCTCCTTTGTAGAGGTCGTGCTCTTCCTGCTTCCGGGTCTTGTTTTTTATCACTTCTTTTTTTGCCGGTTTTGCCTTGGGTCCAGTTTTTTTTGCCGAGGTTTTTGGCTTTGCCGCTTTTTGTGCAGGTTTCGCTTTCGCGGTCTTTGCCGGTTTTGAAGCTTTTGCCGGTTTCACGTCCTTGGCTTTGGGTTTTAACGTCTTAGCTTTTTTCACCGGTTTTACCGTCTTCTTGGCGGTTTTTTTCGGAGCTTTTTTCACCTGTTTTGCCGCCTTCTTTGGGGCGGTTTTCTTAGCAGGCTTCGCCGCCTTTACCGGTTTCTTAGCCTTGGCTGGCGCCGCCTTGATTTTCTTTTTTACTTCTTTTTTTACCGCTTTTGCCGGAGCCTTTTTTTTGGCGGGCACGGCGGATTTAGCCGCTTTCCTTGATTTGGGAGAAATTTTGGCGGCGGTTTTTTTCTTGGCCATATTGAAAAAAGAGTGAAAAAATAGCGATGGGAATCCTCAAAACGAGGCTTTGCTATCCTTCACAACTCACTCAGGCGGACAAAAATGTCCTTCTCCGATAGCTAGAATAATTTTATTCAGATTTTTCTTTCTGTCAAATTGTTTTTTTTCTAATTTAAAAGCGCGTCAAGCGGATTCATTTTTGCCGCTTTGGCAGCGGGTAAATAGGCGCTCATCAGACTAATGATCACGCTTACCGAAAATATGATAAGCAGGGACAGCGGTTCAAAAAGGAAAAGCTGTGATGAATTTACAGATAATGCGTTCAATGTCTTGACGGCGTATGTGTTGATAATCAGTCCTCCGGTTACGGCAATTGCGATTCCGAAGAAGCCTCCGATTGTTCCCATTATGAGAGCTTCCGCCATGAATATCTTCCTGATGTCCTTTCTTGTCGCGCCGAGAGCCCGGAATATTCCGATTTCCCGTTTGCGTTCCTGCGACGCGGAGAGAAAAGTGTTCACGATCATCAGAGCGGCCACCATCAGGACTATAAGACTTAATGATGCCAGCCCGTATGTGATCAACGTGATGCTTTCGGAAATGTTCTTTATTTCATCCAGAGGCGAAACCGCGTTAAACCCCATCTTGTCTATTTCTTTTCTGACCGTTTCAAGATTTTCCGCTTTGTCTATCTCCAGATGCAGGCTCGCGTAGTTTTCCTTTGCGCCCGGATCGGCGGCCGAGTTGAGGCTTTGCACGACTTTCATCGGGAGGGTGATCCCTACAAGCGAAGCCTTGTCCGAAAAGCCGATGAGTCTTGCTGGCAATGATTCCGTCTGTCCGCTGAGTGACGGAAAGAAAGTGGAAACGTCCGGAAGCACGACCATCTCTATCCCGCTTATGTCCTTTTGTGAAAACGTGGGAAGTCCGCTTGAGGGCGCGACTGTAAAGTTATAGATGTCTATGATCTTTTTTGAGATCAACGCGGGATAAGGCTGTGACGGATTATCCCAGCTTTCTTTCGTCCCTTGGTAGTCCGAAGCGATATATTCGTACGGAACACCGAAAATCATCGCGTCTGTCTGCAGGCCGAGCCCAAGCCAGTTAAGTCGCAGTGACGAAAGATGCCTGAACATTATCTCCGGATGGACTTTAATTACATGCGGGAGGGCGGAAATCTCATCAAGAGTCTTCTTTGAAATCTCATTTTGCGCGTGTCCCGGCAACAGGCTTACAAGACTTGAGTCCGCCGGTCTTGGCTGAACCGTTAGCTTGGTGAGAGGATTCTTTTCGGCCAGATTGCTGTATGCGGTATTTTTTATTCCGGCCCCCAGCGCGATCAATATGGTCAGAAGGGAAATCCCGATGACTATACCGGAGCAGGTTATGGCTGTTCTCATTTTCCGGTTTCGCAGATTTTTTATGGCGAGACTAACGTACATATCGTTTATTTTCTTTTGATACCGAAGGAAGTGAATCGGTTGAAGTTGTTTTTTTCTATGATGGCGCCGTCTTTTATCTCTATTATACGGTCGGCGTGTCTTGCGATTTCGCGGTCGTGCGTGACCACAAGCATCGTGACATTGCCGCGCCTGTGAATTTTCTTAAGAAGTTCTATTATTTTTCCGCCGGTAAAAGAGTCCAGATTCCCGGTCGGCTCGTCCGCGAGGATTATCTTCGGTTTGTTGATAAGCGCGCGGGCTATGGCTACGCGCTGTTTCTGCCCGCCCGATATCTGGTTGGGGTGATGCTTCAGTCTTTCCTTCAGGCCCACGGATTCAAGAAGCTCAATCGCCTTTTTTTGCAGTGTCGCCTCTCTGCGGATTTTTGATTTGGCGAACATCATCGGGATTTCCACGTTTTCGGCTATCGTCAGATAATTCTGCAGATGGAAGTCCTGAAAAACGAAACCTATCTTGGAATTCCGGTAGCGTGAAAGTTTGCGGTCGCGCATCCTGTTCAAGATCGCTCCGTCCACGTGGATTTCCCCCGTGGTCGGTTTGTCCAGACCCGCTATGAGATGAAGAAGTGTTGATTTTCCGGAGCCCGATGGTCCAACGATCGCCACAAATTCACCTTTTTCGATCTCAAGGTCAATAGAATCGAGGGCGCGTATCTGTTCGCCTTCAACCTTATAGATTTTACCCACATTGTTCAGACTTATAAGAGGCACACCGCGATTTTACTCCTCTTTGCTTCCCGTGTCAGTCGGTATCGTTGTCGGCATCACTTTCACGTTGGTGAAGTAGGTGTCGTAGAAAAGTTTCATTTCCGCCAGATGCTTCATCACCTTGTCGTCGTCTCCGGCATCTATGAATTTTGAATTCACCTTGATCGCGATCGTTCCCTGGAACGAATCCTGCTTCATTTTCGTTAGCAGGCTTTCGATCGGAAGAATCCCTTTGTCCGGCGGGTAGTATGACTTTCCCGCTTTGACGTTGGAAAGGTGAATGTGCACAAGATATTTCTGCAGAGCCTTGTATACGCGTATCAGGTCGTCCTTTTTCTGCGCGACGCGGGATGTGTCTATGCACGCGTGTTTGAATTTCTTAAGATCCAGGATGTTGCCCATGGCATGCTCCGGAATTATTCCCAGAAAAGTCTGTGAAGGAGCGTTTTCAAGCGCGATGGAAATGTTTTCCTTCTGGCGTATTTTTGGGATTTCGTTCTTGAGCCACTGTATATATTTGAAATCAAAAATCTTCGGCGGCTGGATTACTACGATGCGTGTGCCAAGCAGTTTTGCCATGCCGACCGTTTCCATGATCTTCCTTGGACTGCTGATTGGCGGGGTCTGAATCGCCGAAACCGGCACTCCGGTCTGTTCAATGAGCGATTTTACGTATTCCGCGTTCTGCGTGTCGTAGTTTTTGGGATCAATCGCAAGGTCAATACTGTCATATCCTGCCGCTTTCACGATGCCAAATATACGGTTCAGCCCATAGCCTTTGAGTGAATCTGTGGAAAGAGCGAGCATTTATTTTTTGTTTTAAGTTTCAATCTATTTTATCACGAAAAGGCCTGATTCGGCAAGGATTGGGATTGCTACGCCGGGTAGTGACTGGTAGCTATAAATATGTTATAATTATGTCTGAAATTATTAGGGTATTTTGTCGCTGTTAAGGGCACTATGAACACTCAAAAAACGGACAAATTGGGAGATGACAAGAGGCTTGCGCGCATAAAGCGGGCTGTGGCGCGGGCTGAAGCTGATGCTGTTAATAAAAATATATATAGGAGGGGTGTTTTTGAGGAAATTACCGGGGTGGACAGGGAAATTTGGGATATTGTTGAGTCCACGGGGGCTCAATATAATGATGTTCTTTCCGCCGCGGGAATAAGGAATCCCTACAGTCTTCTGCTGGAATCAATGGAGCGCTGGGATAAAATGCTGCCGCTTTCCGATTTGCCTCCCGAGGACGAGCTTGTTTCCATGCTTTGCCGTGATTTTCAATTGAAAGTCAGCCATGCAAAGAACGCGTTTGTTCCCACAGACAGCAGCGAGACGAATATTGTTAATCGCGGAAAAACAGGGGGCGAAAGCGAGGAAGTAAATAAAGTTGATCTGGCGATTAACGCTTTGTTGGATCTCGGACTGGGAGATGACAGGATTTTTCTGGATGATATTTCCGCTGTTGTAGGAAAACTCTCGTCAAGCAATTTGCGAACGAGGCCTTATTGGATTTTAAATCTGAAAAAATATAAGATAGCCATTTTAGTTAGTAACCAGCGCGCAAACAGGACTTTTGTAATGGCATATAAAAATGCCATAGATTTGGCGTGGCTTGAATCATCCACGCAAGAACAATTAATTGCCGCAAGTGGTGGCCGTGTACCGATGCATCATTTTGTTTATCATGATCAAAAGCAGTTTCAAGTTGAACTGGAAGCGGCCGATAATAGAGTAATGGAAGAAAGGGAGAAGCTTTGTACTAATGAGACGTATGAGGAAGCAAGGGAAGCCGTGCAAAAGGTTGAACCCGCAATTA
>JAEAME010001179.1_pt1 | contig 19654 bp, 16 predicted proteins | sample 8958731 | NCBI WGS metagenome assembly JAEAME01 (sample SAMN16933194, study PRJNA681113) | bioreactor sludge metagenome | isolation source: anerobic bioreactor sludge (Control) | place: India:Bengaluru | collected 2018-10-24 | reverse complement strand
TATGGATGGTTTCCGGAGGAGAAGAAACCTGTCCTCTACCACAAAGTCTACCTTACGGTGGCTAACATATGGAACACAGTTACAATGGATCAGGAAACGCTTAAAGGAAGTCTCTCCTGGTATGTCGAAGCAAAAAAGGGTTACTACGGATCAGCAGCACTATACATGACACAGGATGATATTACCGATAATCTTTATATAGCTGCAGGGCAGGCTTATATACCTCCAGGAAGATACAGATTCGCCAATATGAGTGCCCTTTTCGGAACCTCATCCAGCCATGCATTCTCGTCATATTTCATGATATCAGCCGGACAATACTATGATGGCAGGAACTTTTCATTTTCAGTTTATCCTGCACTAAATATCGGAGCCAGCCTGAATGCCGGATTGACATATTATCTTGATTATGTCAGCTTCCCGTCAAGATCAATGAAATTCACCAATCACATAGTGGGCTTAAAGGGAACAATGACACTTACGACAAAAACTTCCTTATCGGCTTATATTCAATACAATACTGCCGTAAATAAAGCGCTTGCAAATATCCGTTTCAGGTTTAATCCACGTGAAGGCAATGACTTTTACCTGGTTTACGACGAAGGTCTTAACACCAGACTGACAAGGGAAACGCCAAATCTGCCATTTTCATCAGGCAGGACAATCCTTGCAAAATATACCTATACCTTCAGGTTCTGATAATAACCGTGTGCAATTATTACGCGGTATCTCAAAAACGGATTCTCAGTCCGACAGCCGGTACAAAAGAACCCGAATAATGATCATAGATAAAACATGGAGAGATATTTGCTGACAGTAAGGCAGAATAATTGTTTTCCAATGATCTTAAAACAGATAACCTTATCAAACCTGTGACACCAGTTATAGTCCCGGCGATTGTCAATGCACCGCCGAGTCCAATCAGTCCTTTCCCCATAGCTTCAGCTCCGATAAGTTCTTCAATAAAACCAGGGTCCTCCCCCAATCCATCATGGAGGTACAGATACCCGGATATAAATGATCCCGCCCCAAGCAGAAGCATCACTCCTCCTGCCAGAGCCACATCACGACATTTGTTTTGAGCATCAGCATACTCTTCATCGCTGAGCATATCGATACGGTCAACACCATATTTGCTTTTATACCACTGACCCGATGAATTAAAAAAAATCAATAAACCTAACAGACTGATTATAACCCGTTTCATATATCTGATTTATACTATCAAAGTTAAGACAGCATCAGATACTAAACAAATTTATTTCTTTACAGTCCTCATTACTCACCGCTCACCGCTCACCGCTCACCGCTTATTATCATCCCTTCCAGTCCTCAGGCAAATAATAATATCAGCAGCTGGGCGACGAAGATCCTGAGGAACATAACAAGAGGGTAAACTGTCGCATAAGCCACTGCCGGTGCTTCGGTAGCAGCAATGCTGTTTGCAAATGCAAGTGCGGGAGGGTCAGTCATGCTGCCGGCAAGCAATCCACATAATTCCAAATAATTACGCTTGAGGAAGATCCTTGCAGTGAGGCTTACTATCAATAACGGGATAAGAGTTATTATTGCTCCGTATGCCATCCACACAACTCCGTCGCCTGACAGAATCGCCGGAACAAATTTTGCTCCTGCTGTTATACCGACACTGGCGAGGAACAGTACAATTCCTATTTCGCGTAACATCAGGTTGACGCTTGGAGTTGTGTATGATACAAGCTGGAATTTATATCCGTATTTGCTGAGAAGGATTGCCACTATCAGCGGCCCGCCGGCCAGGCCGAGTCTCACAGGATGGAGTATTCCCGGTATTTTAAGAGGTATGCTCCCAAGCAGTACACCTGCAAGAATGCCGATAAATATCGGAATTATATTGGGTTCATCGAGCCTTTTTATTGAATCGCCAAGCTCTTCCGTAACTTTGTCCAGTGATTGCTCATCGCCTACGATCGTAAGCTTATCTCCCATCTGCAGCCTGATCTCAGGTGATGCGACAAACTCAATACCTGAACGATAAATCCTTGTTATGTTTATGTTATATCTGGTCCTTAATTTAAGTGATCCCAGCTTTTTCCCAAAGACATCCCGGTTGCTTACAAAGATCCTCCTAGATATCAGCTTACCTGACACTGTCTCCAGATCCATCTTACTTATCACTCCTATCCTCGGAACTATCGAAGAGACAACCTTCTTCTGGGCAACGATCAGGATTATGTCACCATCATTAATAATTACATCAGGACCTGCAATCCGGAGCTCACCTTTATGAAAAACCCTTGATATTACAAAACTATATTCTATAGAAGAAGTAATGTCCTTTATAGTTCGTCCTGACAACAGCTTATTGGTAACTAAAATACTTACCTTCTCCGGGATGCGATCTTCGGGATGCTGGTATTTATTATACATTGATAATTCACTCCCAACATTTATTCTGAAGATTGTCCGAATTAAAAGCATTGTAATTATTATCCCCAGGACCCCGAAAGGGTAAGCAACTGCATATCCGAGGCTTATCCCGGGGATATCTCCGTTCACTGATAGTTGCGCCAGGGCCTGCTGAGCTGCTCCAAGTCCCGGGGTATTTGTCACGGCACCCGACATTATTCCGGTTAGCATAGGAAGTGAGGTTCCGGTAACAAAATGAAGTATCAATGTAACTGAGCCTCCCAATAATACTATCGAAAGAGCAAGCAGGTTAAGGATTAGCCCCCCCTTTTTAAAGGACGAGAAAAATCCCGGTCCCACCTGAAGGCCGATCGAGAACACAAAAAGTATCAATCCGAATTCTCTGATGAAATCAACAACAAGAGTATTGGCAGAAAATCCAAAATGGCCTAAAGCTATTCCTGCGAAAAGTACAAAAGCAATCCCAAGAGATACACCATAGATTTTCACTTTGCCAAGTATGACACCTAAAGAAATCACAATACAATAGATGAGTATTGTATGTGAAACTGAGTCGGTGAAAAGCAGATCCTTTATCCAATCCATTACTGAACAATGTTGAGGGTAAATGTAAATGAAAATATTCTAAAAGAGTATGATTAATCAGGATTGACAAGCGAGAAAAATGATTGTTTTTTTAAATAATAATTTGCCTATTCAATAATCTTAATTAACTTTCGATTGATACCTAAGCTGAAAAAAAAGATATCAATTATTGTAAACAAAAAAAAACTAATCATGGCAAATTTCATTGATGAATTTATGAAGAATTATGGTCCTGAAGTGACCAAACAAATGTCTACAAACTTGAACGTTAACCAGGGTACTGTTGCTAAAATTTTACCTCAGCTGGCTCCTCTGATCCTAAGCGGGCTGAAAAGACAGAAAGATGATCGCGGGGGAGATGCCAGAGTTGACCACATACTTAATAAATATGGTGATTCCTCGGTATTGAATAATATTAAGGACCTTATTTCGACAAAGGTTAATGACAATTCCGCTGATGTCAATCTGGGTGGATTACTCGGACAGGGAGGTGGAGTTATGGCTGCCCAGGCTCTGAGTAAAAAGCTTAATGTAGACTCATCTGTCATTCAAAAGATGATTCCCGCGCTAGCGCCGCTTATCCTTGGTGCGCTTACGAAAAAAAGAGACACAAGTTCCTCAGGTATCGGTGGCGTAGGCTCACTCCTTGATGCTGATGGTGACGGCAGCATCATTGACGATGTTGCAGGTTTCCTTCTTAAGGGCGGTTCTGCATCGGGTACAAGAGGCAAGGGAATCCTTGGTTCATTGCTCGGAGGTATTTTACGGAAATGATCCGGATGCCTTATAGAGAATTAAATTAGTTGAAAATGATGAGGGTGCGTGAAAATTGCACCCTCATTTTTTTCATCAAACCTTAATCCCCGCCAAAAGTCTCAGCCAGCCGGTGTTGTTTCCCTTTTTTGAATTCTCCTCTACAATGAAGCATAACCAGAAGCCAATTGCCAATCACACTGCTTCTATTGTCGATGGTGGTTTTGAAGCTATGTTATATGTCACACTCACTATCCCCGGCACTTCTTTTATTATTCCTGACGCTAGTTCTTCAAGAAGGCTGAAAGGAAGCCTCGTCGGTGTTGCAGTCCTGGCATCAAGGCTGTCCCAGCAACGGATCTCAATCTGCTGTCCGAAATCTCTTTTGCCATCTCTCATGCCTGTTACACGATCTTCGTGCAGTATTGCCATAAACTGGAAAGCAGCCTGACCCTTTAACAATCTTTCAACAACTGATGTTGCCTTTCTGACAGTATCAAGTCTTTCGGCAGTGACTTCTCCAATTATCCTTGCAGCAAGCGCCGGTCCCGGAAAAGGAATCCTGTTAAAAAGTTCCTCAGGCAATCCGAGAGCTTTCCCTGTCATCCTAACTCCATCTTTCCTCAGTTCAATAAGGGGCTCAATTATTTGATAACCAAACGCTGCCTGCGGATCAATACCAAGCTGTGCAAATACGTTATGCTGCCGTTTTATTCCGGCAACAGTTTCGTCAACATCAGTAAGTATCGTTCCCTGGAGCAGAAACCTTGCATCACTCTCCTTTACAAGCTTCCCGAATACCTTCTTGTAAAAAGTCTGGGTTATAGCTTCACGTTTCATCTCAGGATCTTTTATCCCCTTAAGAGCAGCAAGGAATTCTTTCTGTGCATCAATGATCTCAATGTTTATCCCAAGCGCCCTGAAAAACCCTGCCACCTTTTCAGGTTCGTCTTCCCTCATCAAACCATTCTGAATGAAAACTGTCCTCAGCCTGTCCCCTAAAGCTTTATGCCCCAGCATCGTCACAACGGAGGAATCAACCCCGCCAGAAAGCGCGTTTATCGCTATCCCATTACCAACGGTATCTTTTATCATTTTGGCTTTCTCCTCAATGAACCTATTGGTATCCAATTCTTTAACAGTGATTTCCTTTATCATTATTTTGTGCGTTTTAAATTATTAGTATCAAGTTGTACTGTGTTCTCCTGTAAAATTAAGAATTTTCTGATTCAGAATATTTCAATGATTTTATTTTGTCCGCTTCAGTGTTTTTCTTAATTTTGATTCAATATTCATTCAATGAATTTCAGCTGGTTACTGGAATACAAGATCAAGGTCAACCGTTCCGGCCTTTGTAAATAAGGCAGGCTTTGAAAGCCTGTTTCTTTAAGATTTCCCATTATCTGCAAGCCAGGGATTGCTTATTTAATAAGCATTTGTTATCAGTATTACTCTTTAGACTTTTAAAACAGATTGAGATCAATGCTGAGATTAAATAACAGATCAGATGAGGACTTCTATTTATATTTTATCATTTGCAATATTTTCAGGAACCAATAAGCAACAAAATGAAACCACTAATTATAACAGGATCAGGTCTTAAAATAAGTGACGTTGTCAATGTAGCCCGTCACGGACAGAAAGTAGAACTTCACCCGGATGCCATCAAAAGGATCAATGAATGTCGTGCGATGCTTGAGAAGAAGATTGTGGCACATGAGATAATGTATGGCGTTAACACCGGGATCGGCGAATTTTCCGAGATAGTCCTTGATGATAATCAGATCAAGGATTTCCAGAGGTATCTCGTATACAATCATGCTGCAGGGATAGGTGAACCTGCTTCTGTAGAGATTGTAAGAGCTGCGATGCTTGGCAGGATAAATGTTCATGCTCATGGCAATTCAGGTAACCGTCTGGAGATTACCGAAACCTATATTGAGATGCTTAATAAAGGTGTAACACCGTTTGCATGTCAGAAAGGCTCGGTAGGTGCATGCGGAGACCTGGCTCCAATGTCGCAGATCGCCCTGCTCTTGCTTGGTGAGGGCAAGGCCTTTTATAAGGGAGAGCTCCTCGAGGGTAAGGAAGCGATGGACAGGGCCGGTATACAGGTACCGGGGCTCCAGGCACGGGACGGACTGGCAGCGATCAACGGGTCCAACATGCTTACTGCCATGAGCGCCATATGGTTGTACGACGCCAATAACTGGCTTAAGCAGGCAGAGATAGCTGCTGCGATGTCACTCGAGGCGCTTAAGGCAAATATGAAACCGTACGCACCGCTTCTCCATGAAGCACGCGGATTCAAAGGCGCAATAAGAAGTGCAAATGCCATTAATAAATGTATTGCAGGCGGCGATCTGAAAGAAGGAAGGGTCAAATCGAAAGTGCAGGATGCATACTCCATGAGATCAACCCCTCAGGTTATCGGAGCAGCTCACGATATGCTCGCTTATGCAAAAAGTCAGGTCGAGATTGAACTGAACGGCGTTGGCGATAATCCGATCTTTTTCCCCGACAAAAACCTTCAGATGTCAGGAGCCAATTTCCAGGGGTCACCGGTCTCTGTTCCGATGGATATGGCCGGAGCCTGCGTTACAATGGTAAGCGTGCTGTCAGAACGAAGGATGAACCGCCTCAATAACCCGGCTCTCAGTGTAGGATTGCCGGATTTTCTCACTAAAGGGGCAGGCATGTTCTCGGGGATGATGCTTAGCCAGTATACGGCTGATACATTGATAGTTGAACAGAGGATTCTTTCTATGCCTGCTTCCATCCAGTCAATACCCGCAGCCGCCGACCAGGAGGACTTTGTTTCAATGGGAATGAATACTGCAATTAAGAATAACCAGATACTTGACTGTGCATACGGTGTCCTGGGCATCGAATTCATGGCAGCTTCACAGGCTCTTGATTTCAGGAAGACTGAATACAGTTTCGGGAAAGGCGTTCAGAAGGCAAAGGATGTCGTCAGGGAACATGTCGAATTCCTTGATATCGACAGACCACTGTATCCCGATCATACTGTAATGAAAGAACTGGTGAAATCATGCAAAATACTCATTGAGGTTGAAAAGGAAGTCGGGAGTCTTGAGTGATCTCCTTAAAGACATCTGAGGTATTTTGTTTATATTTACCTGACTATTAAATTATCCGATTATGTTACGAACTGTGTTTTCCTCAATCTTTGTTGCCGGAGCACTTCTCCTCAACGGGCAGGCCAGCTACACACCAGCTCCGGAAAATCTCAGATCACGTGAATGGTTCCAGGATGCCAGATTCGGGATGTTCATACACTGGGGAGTCTACAGTATACTTGGTGACGGTGAATGGGTTCAGAATAATCAGTCGATCGATAAGGCTACCTACCAGAAGCTCCCTGCATTTTTTAATCCGGTAAGCTTTAATCCCGCTGAATGGGTTGCGCTTGCAAAAGCAGCCGGAATGAAGTATATTACAATCACAAGCAAACATCATGACGGGTTTGCTATGTTTGACTCGAAACTGACCGACTGGGATATAATTGACAGAACTCCTTATAAAAAGGATGTTCTCAAAATGCTTGCTGATGAATGCAGAAAGGCAAACATAAAACTGTTCTTCTATCACTCACAGCTCGACTGGTACCAGGATAATTACTTTCCAAGGGGAAATACGGGGCGAACAACGGGGCGTCCGGAACAAGGCAACTGGTACAAATATCTTGATTTCATGGACGGTCAGCTGAGAGAACTCCTTACAGGGTATGGAGATATCGGAGGTATCTGGTTTGACGGAATGTGGGATAAAAGAGATGCCGACTGGCGCCTTGAAAAAACCTACAGTCTCATTCACAGCCTGCAGCCGGCCTGCCTGATAGGCAGCAATCATCACCTGGCACCATTCCCTGGGGAAGATTTCCAGATGTTTGAAAAAGATCTGCCGGGACAAAAGACTGAGGGGTTCAACCAGGATCAGACCGTGGGAAACCTGCCTTTTGAAACCTGCGAGACTATGAATAATTCATGGGGATTCAATCTCCAGGATAAAAGGTACAAATCAGTCAAAGACCTGCTCCGCTACCTCATCCAGGCTGCTGGCTATAATTCCAATTTCCTTCTGAATGTAGGACCGATGCCTGATGGCAAAATCCAGCCGGAGTTTGTTTCTGCCCTGAAAGAAATGGGTGCCTGGATGGAGAAAAACGGAGAAACAATCTACGGAACCAGAGGCGGCCCTATCCCGCCAAAAACCTGGGGAGTAACAACTCAAAAAGGGAACAAGGTTTTTCTACATCTGCTGAATCCTGAGGATAATAATCTACTCCTTCCGGACTTCGGAAAGAAAATAAAGAACATCACTCTCTTTAACACCACAACAAAAGTGAAATTCAGACAAGATGCCTATGGTATAACCATATCATTGCCCCAGGGTACTAATGATAATATAGATACTATACTTGTTATGGAGATCTGAAAGGTCCCGTCTCAATGTTTAAGCAGCTTCTCAAGCTGCTTTTTAAGTTCATTACAATTTCAGATATATCTGATCTTCAGGATTTCGAGAAGGTCATCAGGTGTAAGTTTTACCGGATTGTTCTTGTTTTCCGTCAAACTGGCGATCCTGGGGAGATCTTCTTCACGTACCCCTGCCTTCCTTAATCCCGGAAGTGTTAATTCATCTGTAAGCTGATCAAGAAAATCAAGGAAACCGTCAATAAAATACCTGTCATTTTTGTTTTCTTTGACCAGGAAGATCCTTCCCAGCTGAGCATATTTCTTAAGTGAAATATCGCTTTCTCCTGCAGTTCGCAGTCGCTGCACCGTTATCCTGTTCGTTGCCGACATCAGAGTACCGCAAACCACCCCGTGAGGTATCTCATACAGTCCGCCGACAGATGATGCAAATCCATGAACGACTCCGAGCCCTGCATTTGCCAGGCCTATGCCCGAAGTAAGTGCAGCAAAGGACATACCGGTTCTGGCTTCCGTATCATATCCGTCCCTGACGGCCCTCAGCAGGGATTCACTTATCGCCCTGAGGCCTTCAAGTGCAAGAGCATCGGTATATTCACAGGATTTATCTGAAAGGAAGGCTTCGGTAAGCTGCGTGAAGCAATCCATACCACTTGCTGCTGTAATATCGGAAGGACAGGTGATTGTCATCTCCGGATCAACAATTGCAATATCCGGAACAAGGTTGTCGTGCCGCAGTGATCTCTTAAAGCCGTCAGGACCAACTCTTGAGATCACGGCATTTTTTGTAGCTTCACTGCCTGTTCCGGAGGTTGTCGGAACTGCGATGAAAGGTATTTTTGTACCGGGGTGATCCTTTGTCCCAACTCCTTCAAGATAATCAAGAACAGATTCATTTTTGTACATCATTGCAGAAACAGCTTTACCTGCATCTATCGCACTTCCTCCTCCTATGCTGACGACAAGATCTATCTTCCCGGTGCTGAATCTCCGTACCACGCTGTCGACGACATCAGGGGAGGGTTCTCCCTTAATTGATGTTATCTGTGATCTTATACCGGATTTCTTCAGTTCCCCTAAAAGTTTTTCTGCCCTTTCTGTTTTGAGAAAGGAACTCTTGCCCGATATTATCAGCACGGAATCACCGTATTTACTTATCAATCCCGGGAGGGTTGCTATTTTACCAGCCCCGAAATGAATAAGCGGCAATCTTGAAAAATTAAAAGATCTTACCATTTCCCAGGGTTATCAGGTTGAAGAATAATATGCTTCACTCCGAGCCTGGGCTCAGCCATCATATCTTTTACGGTATCTCTCCACTTAAGATAGTGTGGAGTATTTTTATGAGCCGCAGCTGCTTCTTCTGATTCAAAAGCCTCATAAAACATGAAGCGGCAAGGATCATCTGCCTGCCTTATAAAGTCAAATCTCAGATTACCTGGTTCCTTAACCGATCCAAGATGATTCGACAGCGAAGCTTTAATAAAATCCTCAACAGCTTCAGGTTTCACATGTACGTAGACACAGGTTACTATCATAGCAGATATATTTTGTCAGTGAAAAACTGATCATAAAAATAATAATTAGATTGGCAATATTCAATTAGTTGAAGGGTTGAAAATGTTTTGAGCGGTGAGGTGGGAGGTCTTGCAGGTCGTGCAGGTCGTGCAGGTCGTGCAGGTCGTGCAGGTCGTGCATGACTTGCATGACTTGCATGACCTGCACGACTTAATTCTATCTTCCGGTTATGACAGATTTAAATAATTAGTGTAATTTCGTTGAATATGTTGATTTTCATGGCATATAAATTGCACGATAAACATTGTTTATATATAAACTTAAATGTCAGAAATACAGATCCCGATGAAAACAAAATTATTTCTTTCGTTCTTTTTGTCTGTTATAATATCTTTTGGCGTTTTAACAGCACAGAAAAATAGCCTGACTATTTCAGGCTATGTCAGAGAAGCCGACAGCACTGCAATCAGGGGTGCAATGATAATGATCGACAGGATCCTTTCGAACGTTACAACTAACAATAAAGGTTATTATAAGATAAAGGTCAAGCCGGATGCAGGAATGATAACTGTCATAACCAACAACAACAGAGCCAAATCGGATCGTATCAACGGCAGGGCTTCAATTGATTTCATGTTCGGCAATTCTGACGAGTCACAAAGTCTGATCAGCCCTGCTGAGGCAGAAAATGATATGGTGAATATTGGAATTACTAATGTAGATTCTAAAAGCATATCGACTTCGATCACCACCCTGGATGTCTCAGGAGATAAAAATTTAGCTTATCAGGATATATATGACATGATAGGCGGCAAGGTTTCCGGCGTGGATGTCTCAGGGAAAAAAGTAAGAATAAGAGGTGTAAACAGCCTTGTCTCAAATAATGACCCCCTTTTTGTTGTAAATGGGCTACCCCTTAATTCTATTGATCATATCCTGCCTCAGGAAGTTGAATCAATAAGTGTTCTGAAAGGCGCTGCTGCTGCTATTTACGGTTCCAGTGGGGTTAACGGTGTAATTGTCATAAATCTGAAGAAAGAAGTGGGCGGAAGATAGCAAGAAGTCCTTTCAGTTCATCTCTGAAAGTTTACGGAGAAATTTAGCAGATCTTAAAATTAAATCTCCTGCTATTTTAAGAAGAGATCTCTGACATCGGGATTCCCGGCATAGTCAAGGGCAGTTTTATCCTTGTTATCTTTCAGGTCAGGATCGGCGCCCTTCTCAAGCAAGACTTTTACAACTTCGGCATTGCCATTCTGCGATGCAAATATCAACGCACTTGAACCATCGTTGCTTTTCAGATTAAGCTCAGCCCCGTTATCGGCAAGCAGTTTAACGATCTCTGCATGACCGTTCAGGGAAGCAACCATCAGATCGGTAAACCTTTCTTTCTGCCTTGAATCAAAAGGTGTATCTTTTCTTATTGCAAGCTTATCTATTGCTATATGACCACTTTGGGATGCACGTATGAAGGCAGTTGTTTTTTCTGAACCGGCAAGCATGGCAGGGCTTATTTTCTTATCCTCCGATAATCTTATTGCTTCAAGCCTTCCGTCACTGCCCAAGGCCAGTGTGGCAGTAATATTATCAGAATTTGGCAATTCACTGCTTAATCCTCTGGATAGCTTCATCCGGATTGCCTCAGCCAGTCTGTCTTCCGCAGTTATTGTAAGGGCATTTGCAGCATCAGATTCCTGAGAGCTTGGCTCGGCGCCTCTTGCGATCAGAAGCTTTACAATATCAGTGTATCCGTTAAGGGCAGCAAGGAAAAGAGCACTTGCGCCGTCATTTGAAACTTCATTTATATCTGCACCGCGGTCAATCAGCAGCCTCGCTACATTAAAATTACCATACAATGAAGCCATCATAAGTGCAGTTGTCCCTTCATTATTCTGAAGGTTGGGATCAGCTCCGCTGTCGAGCAGAATGTTTATCACATCATAAAAACCATATACGGAAGCCTGCATAAGGGCTGTAGTCCCGTTTTTCGTATCCTGCAGATTGACAAGCGCCCCTTTGTCAAGCAACATCTTAATGACCCCCGTAAAACCATTTTCTGATGCAAGCATCAATGATGAATACCCGTCATAAGTCCGGAGATTCGGATTTGCACCCTTATCCAGCAGCATCTGAACTATATCTTTGCGCCCGTTCTGTGATGCTATCATCAAAGCCGTAAAACCGTCAATTGACTGAATATCGAGGTTGAATCCCCTTGCCAGAATCCTTTTGAATATCCTTGTATGGCCGTTATACGCAGCATACATGGGTGCGGTTACACCGTCAATGGCCTGGAGATCAGGATCAGCTCCCTTCCTGAGAAGTATCTTCGATATCCGGGTCAGACCGCTTGCAGCAGCATGCATAAGAAGACTCCTGTCATAGATATCAGTGTAATTCACCTCATCGACATGCCTGGCTGAAGAAGCCCCGTTAATACGGTCCCGTGTCCCCATGAAATAATACAACCTCTCTGCTTCAGTCATTTTCTGCGCATTTACAGCATTCGCAGAGATAAGGAGTAAAAGAATGATAAAGATTTTGCCGCAAACTGTTTTCATAGAATACAATATTATCCTTAGCATTATTTCTGTCTGACGATCAAACAAATAATTTTACACATTGTTCATATAATCCTGCATCAAAATCAATAATAAAGATACTAAAAATGAAATATCTGAAGCGGGGAAGGCTTCTTAAGATAAGCTAAAATCTTCTTTTGAATAAGCATCAGACTGAGTAATTTTGATTAAATTGTAGATCGTGAGAATACCTAATAAAATGCAACCTCTTAAATGAGAATTATTTTGTAAAGCCTCCATTGTAAATAATTTTAACCTCTGACTTTTAATTAACATAACAACATGAAACAAATCCTGTCGGAAAGCGACAAGTCATACCTGAAAACAAGAATTGCTGAAGCAGAAAAAAAGACAAGGGCTCAGATAGTACTGGCAACTGCAAGGAGATGCGACAATTATTCCGAGATCCCCTGGAAAGCTTTTGCAATTGGCTCTTCATTAGTTGCACTTATTGTCTTCATTGCCGATCTGTTGTTCCCGGTCTGGCAGACTGGTACTCTTACCCTTATGTCAATAGTTGCGATACTTGCTGCCGGTATTATTCCGGCTCTGCTGACTGTTAGCTGCGAACGATTTGCCCGGCTGTTCCTTTTAAGTTCAAGAAAGCACCAGGAGACACTCCAGTATGCCGAGTCTCTCTTTCTTTCAAGAGAGCTTTTCGCTACCGAAGGCCGCAGAGGCATACTGATCCTCATAAGCCGGTTCGAGAAACAGGTTGTGATACTTCGCGATACAGGCGTCAGAGAAAGGTTAAGCACCGGAGTGATGAAAACAATCATTTCGAAAATGACACTTGCTCTGAAAGAGAAAGAGTTCAGGAAGGCCTTCGAAAAAGGACTTGATGAACTGATTGATTTACTTCAGCCTCCCCTGGAGGGCAAAGGGGATCATAATGAATTGTCAGATGAAATCATCGGGGAGTAATAAAATGAAGAAGATAAGAATAATCTTAATGCTGGCAATATGCCTTGCAAGCTCAGGGATTGCTGCAGCTCCTGATATCCCGTATCTTACGGGAAGGGTAAATGATAATGCAAATATCTTTTCAGAAGAGACACGCAGATCGCTTTCAGAAAAACTGAAAGATCATGAGACAAAAACTACTGATCAGGTTGTCATCCTAACCGTGACCTCGCTTGAAGGAGAGAGTATCGAGGATTTTGCCAACAGGGTCTTCAATGAGTGGAAACTGGGGCAGAAAGACAGGAATAACGGGATCCTTATTGTTGTTGTGCCTGACGAAAGACGAATGCGGATAGAAGTAGGCTACGGACTTGAAGGGACAATGACTGATCTCCTTGCAGGCCGTATAATACAGAACATAATCGCGCCCAGGTTCAGGGAGGGAGATTACGACGCGGGAATAACCAACGGAACCCAGGCGGTCCTCGATGTACTTGCTGGTAATATCCCTGAAGGTGCAGATGGCACTGATGAAGCCCTTAATGTCTCATCAGGGTCGGGCTTCAATGAGCTTGAAGATGCTGATATTCCGATCGGGATGCGTATCCTCCTGGGGGCGTTTATTTTTGGCATCATCGGATTATTTACTGTAATTGGTATCCTCACGCCTGGCGTCGGGTGGTTCCTCTATCTGTTTCTCATCCCTTTCTGGGCAATGTTCCCTATTGTCGTTGTAGGTACGAAAGGTGCCCTGATACTTTTTATCACATATATGGTCGTATATCCGGCAGCGAAACTCTATCTTAAGAATGCCCCCTGGTATAAGAAGGCTAAAGAGGATCTGAAAACCAAGGGCCAGGCTAAAATTGGTGGTTTCATGGTCACATCCGGAGGTTCCGTCAGTTCAGGAGGATCGTGGAGCTCAGGTGGTGGTTTTTCAGGCGGGGGCGGCTCTTCCGGCGGGGGTGGTGCATCGGGAGGATGGTGAGCTTATAAAATTAATTACGCTGATGGATCTCGCCCAGATATTATCCGAATTAAGGGATTATGCAGATGAATGTCATAATGCCTTAAATATAAAGTAAGTGAACAAATAAAGACAAAACCGGCTATTATTTAGCAGCTCTTTTTTTAACTGCGAATGGATCTGATCCGTTCCATTTTCCTCCGTCAGCCAGGATCGTATAGAATGCATCATGGGCAAGGGTTTCGAAGATTGTGAACTCATTAAAAGATATTGTGTTCAGATCATCAACATACTGACGTTCTTTTGGAAGTTCAGTTACCAGCGGTATTACGGGGATATTGGCTGTTCCCCTGCCCGTAACGCCCGGCCCGAAAACAGTTATCCCCGGCTTTGGGCCCCATCCCAGATTAATCGTATAGGCACTTTCCCTGTCGTGCGGATTATGAACCTGGTGAAAACCAAGTCCTGTAACATAGCAGATCCCTGGAGGGTTAAGACCCATTTTATAATCAAGCAATTCAGATGCGGCATCTATATATTTCTGCTCACCTGTCAGGCTCCACATAAGCATTGGTGCTGCAGCATAATGATTTTGTCTGACGTTATGTCCCCAGCCACCCCGGTAAGGATCATTACCCACAGGGAAGGCGTGGTTCCTTAACTCGGCAATATTGGCTCCGGCAGCATCAGCGAGAGCTGATTTGAAAAAACTAACAATTTCCGGGTCGGTATTTACATCCCGCGCGACAATGTAAGAATAAATATAAGCAGGATTATCGAAGCTCTTATCGTTTAATGAATACCCCAGTGTACCGAACAGGTTATCTTTCAGTGTACCGGCGATCCGGTAAAACTTCCTGATCTGGTCATGATCCTTGTCATCCTTTGTTAACAGATACTTCTGAATATAGAAATATAGCTTTTCCGGATCGGCCATTGCTTCGGCGGCATAGGCAAATGCTTTTTCGGCCCTCGATATTAGTTCCTGTGAGCGTTCCGGCTTATAGGGTCTGATAAGTCTTGCAAGATGCAGGAAAAGTCCGGCAGCCGGACAGACAGCCCTGTTATCGATTCTTACAGTCCCGTATTTTTTATCATCGTTATCCATTGGTGCAGCAAAAGGATCGGGATATCCTTTAGTTTCGGTACCGAAATGGATACTGCCATCCTCATTCTGAAGATATTCCCAGATAAGGGTGCCCCATATGGCTTCGTCGATAATATCAGGGATCCCGTTTATTTTGTTCAGGATATTATAATCCGGGTCAAAATCCCCCGGAATGTCAAACTGACCATCATAGAATTTATCAGGAAAAGCTTCATATATCATCAGGTTGACCATGGGATTTGAAATGTGATATGCCCGCCGGTCGGCATCGCCTGCATCATGGTAGCCGCCATAGCATTTAAATGTTGGTTCTGTACCTATAACAACGATATTAGCTTCTCCGATAGGGCCATCAGTGTCATAGACAATAGTATGACATGGATTTTTCCTGATGTCCGGACTGTCGATAGGGCATCCGCATCGTTGGTAATATTGTCCCCGGAAAGTTATAAAAGCTGCTTTTTTCATGAATTCACTTCCTACACCAAAGGGGTATGAGCAGCCATAGCCTTTTACAGCTATTTTGTATGGTCCGCCTTCCGGAACATCAGCCAGGTCTATCCTGTATATCACTCCCCCTGCTGAACTGTCACGACCTGTTTCAACAAGATTTCCCCTGACTATTGTCTTCCCTGATCTCTGGTCAAATACCTCATAGGAAGGAAGAGGCCCTTCAATCTTCCTGCTGCCTCCGGTCCCCAGCCATATGTTAAAATTTGCATACCGGACTCCGGACAATGCACTGTAGCCAGCCTGATTTGTCTTGATTGATTCACAGAACAGAGACCTTGAAGAGAATCTGAATTTACTTTTCCCATAGGGTGTTACGAGCTCATAAGACTTACCTTCAGCAAGATCAGAAGTTTGCAGGTAAATATGATGATCACAGTCATCAGCTTTAGTCACATAACGATGAATTGCAGTGCATGGCTTCCCGTTTATGGTCCACCTTGAGAGATCACTGATATCAGCCTCATTAAGATCCAGTGTATCACTTGAAAAAAAAGCAACAAGAATATCTTTTGAAGCTGATCTTATTTCTCTGAGTGTCAGTTTTGCATCAACACTGAGAGTACTGAAAATCAGTGTAATTAAAATGAATGCCGTCAGGGTTTTAGTTTTCATGACAAAATGTAATTTCAGAACTGTTTTTATTTTAAGCCGTGTGGCAGTTGGATTGATGCTGCTGTTTAATTATAAGCCTGTTTAAAGTTACAATATTTATTTATGTGTTAATAGATCCAATGGACACTCAGTGTTTTGTAATATATAGTACATAAGCCAGAGACCCTGACAACTCTACGCCGGATTTAATCCAATGAACAATGGGAAAATATAAAAATGTCAGCTTTACCGGTGGAATGTGGTAAAGGTTAACGGCTTATGCAGAAAAGGGATGGTAATTGTAAAAAACAATATACAAGGGTCCGGGATCTTGAAAGGGTAATAGTTGTGGTTAAGTAGTAAGATCATGCCAAGATCCAATGTTAATATATAAAATGTCTAATTTGTGTCTGATAAAATACGTACCTTTGATTTACCCCATGTTTTAATAAAAGATACTAAATTCTAATAAAAATATTCTCCAGGAAAGTAAAACAAGACTAAATTAAAAAAAGTTTAAAATGAGAATTAAGTTCGCCCTGATATTAGCTGTAACAATCTGTATATCTGCTTGCAACAAGCCTGATCAAATTCCGGATGTCCCCACAGATACTGAAGTCCTGGTTGACGGCCAATCATTTTCACCAACTGAGAACATTATACTAAAAGAAGGTAATGGGCTTTTAATTACTTTAAGCGGAGATGAAAAAACAATTATCATTAAGACTAATGAAAATATTACCGGCACATATAACATCCTCCCGGAATCAGGTAAAACATCTTTATTTGCCACGATAACATATAAAGAGTCTGATAAAACATTTAAAGGTACTGGCGGATCCTTTACAATCAGTAAAAAGGAAAAGAATCTGATTTCGGGTTACTTTGATGCAAAATTAATTGCTGAAGACGGAACTTCAATAATTCTTGAGGAAGGTTCATTTTCTGAAATCAGAACAGTTGCATTGATCACAACTGAGTCTGCAATTAATGACTCACTTTTAGTATGTTATTCAAAAATGAAAGAATATATTGAACTTATATATGTTTTTGATGCGGTGTATTCGAACTCTGTCACTTCACCATCGGGAAGCTGGGATGAAATTTATAGCCACACTCAATCTCAAACCCCTGAAAATGAAAAGATACTTGCACTCTGGCAAAATGGATATGAAATGATCCGGATGACGAATCTGATAATAGAAAGTTCTGAACGTAATATAAGCAATGAAAATGCCCGTAATAGCATTATATGCCAGGCAAAAGCTATCAGGGCTTATCTTTTCTATAGCCTTTTGTGCTGGTTTGGAGAGATCCCTCTCGAAAATGAGATATCCGACACCCTGCTTCCCAGGAATACTTTTATTGAAGTATTTACTCAGATAAAGGATGATGCGACAACAGCACAGAACTTACTTCCTCTGAGCTGGGAAGAAGCCGGGGACTTCAGAATACCTAAAGCCTTTATGTCAGGATTGATTGCCCGGATAGCGTTGACCGATTTTCAACTTCCGGGATCCGGATCTTCTACCACCCCCTACCCTGTTAATTATAACGATGTTATTTCATCATTGATACAGATCATTAATAGTGGCAAATATTCCCTGAGTAATCAAAATGACAGATTTACAGAATCTGATCCGGAAATAATCTGGGGATTTGAAAGAACCGCGAACAATGAATTTAATACTGTTTATTCTAAAGGACCGTTTGTCCCTGTATTAAGGCTTACTGAGGTGCTACTGATCATGGCCGAAGCCCACTACCGGGCAGGAAACCTTAACGAAGCAGTTTCATATATTAACCAGTTAAATCTTCGAAATGGAAATCAAACTGTATCTTCCGTTACATCAGATCAAATTTTTCAACACTGGGTTACAGAAATTTCTTTTGAAGGAAGCAGTTTCATTACAGCAAGAAGGTTTGATAAAGCCATATCTCTGGTAAATAACCGGTTAGATAGACTATTGCTTCCTATTCCACATTCTGTGATCATAAGTAATCCATATCTAACTCAGAATATTGGTTATTGAGGGAATTAATGTTATACAAATCACTGAACAGTAAACTATTAAGGCTAAAAACCTTGTTTCCCGGCTACGGGCTATTTGTTTTCCAGCCTACATAAGCTGTTTTGCATTCAATTAGAGAAGTAAAGAATAATCAAAGCCAGAAGACTGAGGACAGCCAAAGTCGTTATAATTCTGTGCATTGCCATATAAGTTCTGAACAATCTTCTCAATTTGTTATCTTAGACCTTCGGGAATTTCCTGTTTATCAAACTCTTCAATTGGCATGAATTCATTATTAATATCAGGTAATATGTTTATCCCAACAATTCTTTTATTTGAAATTTTGAATCTCATCATCTCAACCATTTCTTTTGATTTCCTGTCACACAGGAAATAGAATGCTATTATGTTCTTTTGATTATCTGATTTATAGGAAATAACCGAAAACTTGTTCATTTGATTCTGATAAGTCAGATATGTATTTGTGTATTTGCATTCCCAGATCAGCTTATCAATATCTTCATCAATCGCAATGTTGTTGCAGATAATTCGTTTTTCATCATTATTATTAATGTAATTCCGCACAATGACAGTCGTATCTCTAAAATCCTTACCCCCTGTGTTTAACTTAATGTTATCACTGTAGCAATAATACACAGGTAACTTCACATTATTCTGTGAAAAGGAATTTAAATTGATACCTGCAAAGAAGATTATAGAAAAGATATACTTCATTGTGCATATGTGTTTATGGATGACATATCCATTACCGACCTCAACGTAAATGGTAATATTCGATTTTGCGAACCATCCAATCTTTCCATCAATTCTTCATAAGGCATCGCTGACCAGAAATGACAGGAATCGATCTGACAAATAAATTACACCAAGTGCCTGTTTTAATGTAATTTCATTCATAACTATAAGCAGCAACTTTATATTTCTTTCCATTTATAATCCGATAGTATACTTTTATTCTTCCTTCGGAATCAAGTTTATATTTATAAAACTCATCATCACTGCCAGGACCACCCAAATAAAGGTCTGTTATTTTCGGTTCCGGTATTCTTTCTGTTAATCTTCGCTTCAATCTGCCGTCTCCGAAATACTCGTATTTCAGCAATTCGCATGAGTTATTTTGCTGATCATATTTCTCTTTACTGATCAATAATCCATTTCGGTACCTTAAAGTATAAAGGGTTTGTAAATGGAAATTACAAGTGCAGAGTTTTCGGTAAATAAGAGTGCAGAGAAAA
>JAEAME010001177.1_pt1 | contig 19658 bp, 12 predicted proteins | sample 8958731 | NCBI WGS metagenome assembly JAEAME01 (sample SAMN16933194, study PRJNA681113) | bioreactor sludge metagenome | isolation source: anerobic bioreactor sludge (Control) | place: India:Bengaluru | collected 2018-10-24 | reverse complement strand
AGACATGCCCGGATCCGCCGCCGCAGTAGAAGCTTCATGAATAATCCGGGCTAGCGCCGATGCCATTGAAACGGGAAATAGCATGACAACCATTGCCGAAGTGAATGCTCCGCTGGACATTCCCCAATCGCCGGGCTGCAGCGATGAACCGCAGGAAAACGTCAGCCGGGAGATCCGGCCGGTTCCCGAGCGTTATCGCAATGCGATTGGCAAATACAGGGTCACGCGCCTGGCGAACTGCATCGCCTGCGGACGCTGTGCCGGGCTTTGCCCGGAGGGTGTGCATGCAAAACCGGCAGGGTATGCCTACATGCTTCGGCCGCAGGACCATCGCTGCATCGGCCCCTCCTGCGCCAAAACCGACCATTACTGCATCAGTCAATGCCCTGTGAATGCACTTGTGATGCGGCTCAATCCCAATGTGGAGTGCCTCGGTGATCCCCGGTGGACCGGGGATCTGATCCTTTCCACGTGGTACCAGGCGGAGACCGGCGCGATCCCTCCCCCGCATCTGGAATACCGCCACGGCGATTCGGGCGGAGGCTTTGACCGGATGCGGTTCAAATTCGAAGTGCCGGGATTCGATTCGCCGCAGCGCTTTTCCGGCCATGAGAAAGGGCGGATCGCGGCAAACGCCTCTCCTGCGGAAATCGATACGAGCCTCGATCTCAATCGGCGTGAGGATGGAAGGCCGCAGGTGCATATCGATATCCCTGTATACGGCGGCGGTATGAGTTTCGGATCGGTAAGCATTCACACAATACTGGCCAAAGCCCGCGCAGCCGCAGCGTGGAATACCTTCAGCTGCACCGGTGAAGGCGGCTATCCTGACCGGCTCAAGCCGTACGACGATCATATGATCACGCAGGTGGCAACCGGATTGTTCGGCGTGCGGGAAGAAACCATCCAGCGCGTGAGAATCGTCGAGTTCAAATATGCACAGGGCGCAAAACCCGGCCTGGGCGGGCATCTGCTCGGCGACAAGAACACGCCGGCGGTCGCGCGCATGCGCGGCGCCGTGCCCGGAAATGCACTGTTCAGCCCTTTCCCGTTCCACAGCGTCTACAGCGTGGAAGACCACAAGAAACACATAGACTGGATCAAGGAAGTAAATCCGCACTGCCTCGTCAGCGTGAAGGTTTCGACGCCTACGGATGTCGACATGGTGGCGGTTGGCAGCTATTTCGCCGGCGCGCACATCGTGCACCTGGACGGCAGCTACGGCGGCACGGGCGCTGCTCCCGATATTGCGAAGAAAAATATCGCCATGCCTATCGAATATGCCGTGCCCAAAGTCCACAAGTTCCTGTGCGCCGAAGGCATCCGCGAAAAGATCACGCTGATCGCCTCGGGAGGAATCCGCACCGCGTACGACGCGCTGAAAGCGATCGCCCTGGGAGCCGACGGGGTTGTGATCGGCACGGCGGAAATGGTCGCGCTCGGCTGCGTCCGCTGCGCCTGCTGCGAGAGCGGCCGGGGCTGCCCGAGAGGGATCGCTTCCACGGATCCCGAACTGGTCGAGCTTATGAGCCCGGACTGGGCAACGCAGCGGCTGATCAATCTGCAGAATGCATGGCACGAACAGATGGTGGACGTGCTTGGAAAGCTTGAGATGAGTTCAATCCGCGAGCTCCGCGGACGGACGGACGTTCTCTGCTATATGAAGGAGTCGAGTCTGTGAACGATATTGCTGAAAGACTGCTGGCGACGAGATCCCGGATGTACTCCCGGCAGGAGCCGCTTCCCGTGATGAAATCGGCCGACGAAGGCGGCTGCGGCGTGACCGGCTTTGCCTGCACCGTTCCTCTGGCGGGACGCTTTATCTACGAGCCTTCAGTTCAAATGCAGAACCGCGGGAACGGCAAGGGCGGCGGCATTGCCGCCGTAGGTTTGATCCCGGAGCAGATGGGCGTTTCACGCGAGGTTCTCGACAATTGTTACCTGCTTCAGATTGCGCTGCTGGATCCGTCCTGCCACGCCGAGCTCGAACGCCAGTATGTACTGCCGAACTTCGATGTGATCCTGTCCAGACGACAGCCCCACATAGACGACTACCGCGACATTCCGGGACTCGAGGTTCGTCCGCCGGACGTCCACCGCTATGTGGTGCGTCCAAAGCCCGAGGTCCTGAAGTCCTTCGCCGCTTCGACCGGCCTCGAAGGCATGCCGCCGCGCGACCTGGAAGATGAATTCGTCTATCGAAATTCCTACCGGCTCAACGACGCCTACTATGCCTCGTTGGGCGACAAGCGCGCTTTCGTCCTTTCGCACGGCAGGGACCTTCTGGTTTTCAAGCTGGTCGGCTACGCCGAACAAAATGTCGAGTATTACCGGCTCCAGGATTTCAAAGCTCACGCCTGGATTGCCCACCAGCGCTATCCCACCAAGGGACGCGTATGGCATCCCGGCGGCGCCCACCCTTTTGTGGGCGTGAACGAAGCCCTGGTCCATAACGGCGACTTTGCAAATTACTATTCTGTTTGCGAATACCTGCGCCAGCGGAATATCCGCCAACAGTTCCTTACCGACACCGAAGTCTCAGTCCAGCTGTTTGACCTGTGGGACCGCGTGTACAAGTATCCGCTGGAATACATCATCGAGGCGCTGGCTCCCACGACGGAATTCGACTTCGACCAGCTGCCGCCTGAAAAGCAGGCCATTTACCGCCAGATCCAGGCAACGCACATCCACGCTTCGCCCGACGGCCCGTGGTTTTTTATCATCGCCCGAAGCCAGCCCGACAAAAAGCGGATCCAATTGCTGGGCATCACCGACACGGCGATGCTCCGGCCGCAGGTCTTCGCACTCTCCGACAACGGCGACGTTCAGATCGGCCTGATCTGTTCTGAGAAGCAGGCCATCGACGCCACGCTGCGCAGCCTTGCCCGGGAAGACATGCGTTTCTGTCCCATCGCCGACAAGTACTGGAATGCGCGCGGCGGATCGAGTTCCGACGGAGGCGCGTTCATTTTCACGGTGGACTCCAATCAGGGCGGCCGGAAGACGCTGGCCTGCACGAATAAATTCGGCCATGAAGTGAAACCGGGCTGCGGCGATGTCCGGTGCGACATCAAAGAAGAAGCCGCCGCGAATAAGGATGCCCCGGAGGCATTGAGAGAACTGGTGAACCAGTGGCTGCAAAAAGGCAATGTGGATGCACTGTACGCCTATGTGCTCGATCTGCCCTCCTGGTCTCCCGTCGATCTGATGCTTTTCTGCCGCCTGGTGGTGCAGGGCACAGACAACGCCAAATCGCGGACGACCGCCGTCGAAGTGCTTACGAAACTCCGCGACCGGCATTTCTTTACCGGCGATAAACGCCGGGCAACGGTGATCTGGGTAGTCGAGAAGATGCTCGACGCTCTTTTTGACACGGCTCCTCTCTTCGGGGAGCCGACTACGCGCTTCTGGCGGCGTATTAACTGGGAAACGCGGAACCGCATAATCGGCCCGCGGGCCGGCGAAGAGGTTCTTGTCATCGATGCCAAAGGCTTTCCGCCGGAAGGGCACGATTGCGATGCAGTCCTTTTACGCAAAGCATATCGGGCCGGCTGGAAGCGCTTTGTCGTTTATCGCCTGCGCGGCCAGCGCTTTCACGGCGCAGGATTGGGCCCGGAAACGGAGGGTGTGCGCATCGACTTGTACGGATCCGACGGAGATTATACTGCCAGCGGCATGGATGGGGCCCACATCCGGGTGCATGGGAATGCGCAGGACCAAGTCGCTCAGATCGCCAAGAGCGGCAAGCTCGTCATTTACGGCGACGTCGGACAGACATTCATGTATGGCGCCAAAGGCGGGGAAGTGTTCGTCCTCGGAAATGCGGCGGGACGGCCGCTCATCAACGCCGTGGGGCGTCCGCGCGTGGTCATTAACGGGACATGTCTGGATTTTCTTGCGGAGTCTTTCATGGCCGGAGATCCGCTGGCCGGCGGCGGTTTCGTTGTGTTGAACGGCATCGAATTCGACGGACGCGGCCGTATTGTTCCGCAATCAAAGCCATATCCGGGCAGCAACCTGTTTTCATTGGCCAGCGGCGGGGCTATTTACATCCGCGATCCGCATCGGCAGGTCGTCGAAAGGCAGTTGAACGGAGGGGTCTTCTCCGAAATCTCGGACAAAGACTGGCGGCTCATTCAGCCGTACCTGGCCGAAAACGAGCGACTGTTCGGCATTCGCATCGAAGATCTGCTGACGGTGGACGGTGAGCTTAAAGCGCCGCACGAGGTGTATCGCAAGGTCAACGCCGTGAAACTCTCGGTCCTGGCCTCTTCAAAAAAATGATTCGAATTTGGAATCTGGAATCTGGAATTTGGAATCGGTTATAGCAATGACAGACAACGACAATATCGGGGCCGTGCTGGTATGCGGAGGAGGGATCGCCGGAGTCCAGGCGTCTCTCGATCTGGCGGGCAGCGGTTTTAGAGTTTACCTGTTGGATACCGCCGCGGCGATCGGAGGCCGCATGGCGCAGCTCGACAAGACTTTCCCGACCGGGGACTGCGCGATGTGCATCCTTTCCCCGAAATTGGTGGAATGCGCCCGGAACAGGAACATAGAAATCGTCACACTGGCTGATGTGCAGGATGTTTCAGGCCCGCCGGGGCACTTTAAGGTCAGGATCCGGCAGAATCCGCGCTATGTGGACGTCAAGAAGTGCGAAGCCTGCGGCGATTGCGCCGGGGTCTGTCCCGTGGATCTTCCGAGCGAATTCGACCGCGGCTTGAGCTCGCGCAGGGCGATTTTCCAACTGTATCCGCAGGCGATACCCGCCGCATATTGTATTTCCAAGGCGCCCGGAATCGCTCCATGCAAAGCAGGGTGCCCGGCGGGCATCAACGTGCCGGGCGCGACTGCGCTCGTATCCGCCGGCAAAATACCGGAGGCGTATGAGCTCGTCCGTCAGCGCAACCCCTTCCCGGCGTCTTCCGGACGCGTCTGCCCTCACCCGTGCCAGATCCGCTGCAATCGCTCGGGAATCGACGAAGCGGTCTCGTTCAACCACATTGAAAGATTCGTCGCGGATTACGCATGTGCGGAATCCGGGCATTATCCACCGTTCATGCCGGCGTCGCGACTATCGGAAGGCAGAGTTGCCGTAGTGGGCGGCGGGCCTGCGGGATTGACGGCAGCAGCAGACCTGGCTTTGATGGGATATGGCGTAACGCTGTTTGAGGCCCGGCCCAAGTTGGGCGGGATGCTGCGATACGGCATCCCCGCGTTCCGCTTGCCCAAAGACGTTCTCGACCGCGAAATCCAGGCAATCCTGGGCCTGGGGGTGGAGGTCAAAACCAATACCAGAATCTCCGAGCCAAGAGATCTTTTCAATTCCAAAGGACCGCTCAGGGGGAACTCTGTTTCGGATGAGGGATTCAAAGCGGTGTTTGTGGCAATCGGCGCCTGGGCGCATCGCGGGCTTGGAATTCCAGGCGAGGATGCGCAGGGTGTGATCGGTGGATTGAATTTCCTTTGCGAGGCAAATGAAGGCAGTGCTTGCCGAATCGGGCCCGACGTCCTGGTGTTGGGCAGTTCGGATCTTGCCCTGGACGCGGCGCGCACGGCTATACGGCTGCCGGGAGTGAAATCCGTCAGCCTTGCATGCATGGAAGCGCGCGAAGAAATGCTCGCTCGCGCCGACCGTGTTGCACAGGCAATCGAGGAAGGCGTTGGCATTCACAACGGATTGAGCCCCACGAGGATAGATGCCGAAGATAATCGGGTTACCCATGCAACCTTCCGCGCCTGCACCAGCGTGTATGACGTTTACAGAGGATTCAAACGATACAATCCTCTGTTTGACGATTCGCAGGTCTCTCTCATTAGGGCCGACACGATCATCGTGGCCGTCGGGCGCGCAGTCGATTCGTCGTGTTTTGGCGTGGAGCGGCGCCCCGGCGGAAGGATTTTTTCGGACCGTGAAACGCTAGCCACCAATATAAAAGGAATTTTCGCGGGCGGTGACGCGGCGCTGGGACCCGGGTCCGTGGTGGATGCAATCGCCCAGGGACACAGGGCGGCGGAATCGATGGACGCCTACGTCCGCGGGGCGGCAAGCATTCGAAGCATCGGTGCTCCAAGGAGTACGGCCGCAACACATATGAATCCCGAGCTTTTTGCGCCGAATCCCCGGCCCGATGCTCCGCTGCGGAACAGCGTTCCCATGCCCCGCACGGAAGCCGCGGCCCGCGTGCGGGATTTTTCTGAAACAGAGCTGGGATTCAGTCTCGAACAGGCGATATCTGAAGCGAAGCGCTGCCTCTCCTGCGGCCTGTGCAGCGAATGCATGGAATGCGTCAAGGCGTGTGCTGCCGGTGCGATCGTCCATGACCAACAGGCGCTGGAAATCGACCTCGAGGTCGGCAGCATCATTTTCGCTCCCGGCGTCGAGGAATTCCAGGCCTGTCGATGGGAAGAACTCGGATTCGGCCGCTTCGCAGATGTTATATCCGGCATGCAGTTCGAACGCATGCTGGCAGCCACGGGCCCGACTGGAGGCGCCCTGCAGCGGCCTTCGGATGGGAGCGCCGTGAAAAGGATCGCTTTCCTTCAGTGCGTGGGCAGCCGGGATCCGGTCCGCGGCAACGCCTACTGCTCTTCCGTTTGCTGCATGGCTGCCGTCAAGGAAGCGATTGTCGCCGCGGAACACAATCGGTCCGAATCCTTCGATATTTCCATCTTCTGCTCCGATGTGCGCGCCCTCGGCAAGGACTTCGACAATTACGTCCAGCGGGCGTGCGACGAATACAGAGTGAAGTTCATCAGAGCCTGCGCTTGCCGTGTCCGGGAAACACCGGATGGCAAACGACTCAGGCTCAGCTACGCCTGCGACGCGGGAGAGGAACAGCAGGAGTTTGACCTCGTGGTGCTCGGCGTGGGAGTTCAGGTGCCGGCGAGTGTCAAGGAGATGGCGGGGAAACTGAAGCTCGACCTGAACCGTTTCGGCTTCGCTCAGACGCAGCGGTTGGCGCCGCTGGCTTCTTCCCGGCCGGGAATCTACGTGGCCGGCGCGTTTCAGGAGCCCAAGGATATCCCCGAATCGGTTGCGCAGGGTTCCGCTGCGGCTGCCTGTGCCATGGGACAATTGACTTCCGTGCGCGGCACAATGATCCGGCGCCACGAATATCCGTGGGAACGGGATATCACAGACGAGGCTCCGCGAATCGGCGTGTTCGTTTGTCACTGCGGACGCAACATTTCTTCGGTCGTCGATGTCGGGCGTGTGGCCGCCGCCGCGGCGGTAATGCCCTCTGTAGCGCACGCAGAAACCTTCGTGTACACCTGTTCGGAGACCAGCCAGCAGCACATAAAAGATTTGATTCGAAAACACCGGCTCAACCGCCTGGTGGTGGCCTCATGCTCGTCGCGAACGCACGAGGTCCTGTTCCAGGAAACTCTGCGGGAAAGCGGTCTGAACCAATATCTGTTTGCCATGACAAATATCCGGGACCAGTGTTCTTGGGTGCACAGAGACGATCCCCATGCGGCTACGGCGAAAGCCCTCGATCTCGTCTCCATGGCCGTTGCCCGGGCGCGCCGTCTGAAGGCGCAGCCGCTGTATGAAATGCCGGTGACAGCCTCGGCGCTCATACTGGGAGGAGGCTTGGCCGGGATGACCGCTGCGCAGAACATTGCGGAGCAGGGATACCGGGTTCATCTGGTGGAGCAGGCACCCGTTCTCGGCGGAATGCTGCGGAGCATTTGCACGACGCTGGAAGGGATCGATATCCGCGAACGGCTGCGGCAATTGATCGAAAAGACGATGGCAAATCCCCGGATCGGCGTCTATCTGAATTCCTCGCTGACAAAAACTTCGGGCCAGGCCGGCAATTTCACAAGCACGCTGAATGTGGCGGGAAAGGAAACATCTGTCGAGCACGGCGTGGTGATTGTGGCGACAGGGGGACAGGAGCGGACCACGGAGAAGTATCTTTACGGCAAGAATCCGCATGTGATACGCCAGAGCAGACTGGAGTCCTTGCTGGCGGACAACAGCCTGATATCGGAGCTGCGAAACAGGAAAGATCCGACCGTGCTCATGATCCAATGTGTGGAAAGCCGCGATGAGAGGAATCCCTATTGCAGCCGCGTCTGCTGCTCCGAGGCGGTCAAGAATGCGCTGGAGATCAAGCGCCGGCTGCCGCAATCCAACATCATCATTGTCGGCCGGGATATGCGAGTCAGCGGATTCCGCGAAATCGCCTATCGGGAAGCCCTCGATCATGGCGTGCAGTTTATCCGGCAGCCCGGAAATGATCCGGAGGTTTTAGAAGAAAACGGCAGGTTGAAGGTTAAGGTCGAGGGAGCATCGAGCGGCGACGGAGCGGTGCTCTATCCGGATCTGCTTGTGCTTTCGGCGGGTATTGCCCCGGCGGAGGGAAATCCGGCGCTCTCGACCATACTGCGCAGCGCGCTGACCGCCGACGGATTCTTCCAGGAAGCGCATCCCAAACTCCGGCCGGTGGACCTGACGAACGAGGGAGAATTCCTCTGTGGATGCGCGCATTCGCCGCGCTTTATGGACGAGACGATCGCGCAGGCTCAGGCCGCGGCGGCCAGGGCAGCCACGATCCTATCCAAAAGCCAGATCGAGATCGTGGGCCGGATTGCCGTCGTCAATCCGGCGGACTGCGTTGCGTGCGCGACGTGTGTGAAGGTATGTCCTTACGGTGCCCCGATGATCAACGCGCTCCGGAAGGCGGAAATCCAGAGCACCAAGTGTGTCGGATGCGGAAGCTGCGCGGCAGCCTGTCCTGCCAGAACCATTACTTTGCAGCATCAGGAAAGCGAGACCATGATGGCGATGCTCGATGAGCTGCTTGTCGGAGGCGCCGTGTGATTCAGATCAACGGGGAAGCGGTGAAGGGGAACGAAAAAGCGGCGGATCCTTTGCCGCAAACGACCTGGGATCCGCAAATCATCGCGTTTTGCTGCAATTATTGCGCCTTCTCGGCGGCCGCGCTGGCCGGGGCCAAGAGACTGCAATATCCTGCCGGCGTGCGGATCATTTCCGTCCCCTGTACGGGAAAGCTCGAAATGGAGCACATTCTGGAAGCTTTCGAGAAAGGAGCGGACGGCGTTCTGGTCGTCGGGTGCTTGGAGGGCGGCTGCCATTATGTGGAAGGAAATTTGAGGGCAAGAAAGCGCACTGACAGGATCCGCGAAGTGCTGGAAGAAATCGGTCTGGGAAGCGTGCGGCTCAAAATGGTGAATCTTTCCGACTCCATGGCTTCGCTATTCGTGCAGCAAATCCAGGACATAATTCAATCTGTCCGGGAATTGGGCCCCAATCCGCTCGGACACAGCGAAAAGAAAGAAAGCGCAGGAAAATTATGATCGTTGCCTCACCGAAATCCATCACGGAATTGAAATCCATCATTGCGGGTCACAGGAAAGTGCTTTTTGTGGGATGCGGCACGTGCGTTACGGTGTGTCTCGCGGGCGGCGAACGTGAAGTCGGCATCACCTCCTATGCGGTTCGCATGGCGCGCAGGCTCGACCGCAATCCAATCGAGATCACCCAGGTAACGATCGAGCGCCAGTGCGAAAATGAATTCCTGAAAGATCTGGCCGATCCCGTGTCCAAGGTGGAGGCGGTTGTTTCCTTCGGGTGCGGCGCGGGCGTGCAGGCAATCGCGGAGCGGTTCCCTGACAAGCCCGTCTATGCCGGGCTGAACACCCAATTCCTGGGCGTTCTGGAAGAACAAGCCATCTGGACTGAAAAATGCCTTGGCTGCGGCAACTGCATGTTGGCACAGTTCGGCGGCATTTGCCCCGTGACCCGTTGCGCGAAGCGGCTGCTGAACGGGCCCTGCGGCGGTTCGCTGGAAACCCGGTGCGAAGTGAATTCCGGCAGGCCGTGCGCATGGCAGCTGATTTATACCAGGCTGAGGAATATCGGCCAGTTGGAACGGCTCGAGGATGTTGTCCCGCCCAAAGACTGGAGCCCTGCGTGGTACAGCGGCGCCCGCAAAGTCGTTCGGAAAGAGCACCAGGTGTGAAATTGGTGCCAGGCTGGAATTTCACCAATTAACGGCTCACAACAATCCGGTTCCATCATTTTTGTGCTGATTGGCGAAATTCTAGCCCGACACCAATTCCCTGACGGCGTCGACGATCTTCGCCTTGTCCGGCACAACAAACTTTTCCATCGGCGGGCTGAAAGGAATCGGCACGTCCAGTCCGCAGACACGCGCCGGTTGCGCCTTCAGTTTGCTGAATGTGTCCTTGTCGGCGGTGGCGGATGCGATGATTTCGCCGGCAACGCCGCACGTCTGGCACGCTTCATCCACCACGACCAGGCGCCCGGTTTTTCTTGTGGATTGCAGTATGGTTTCACGGTCGAGCGGCGCGAGCGTTCTGGGATCGATCACTTCGAGCGAAATGCCCTCCCTGGCAAGGTCTTCCGCGGCTTCCAACGCATCGTAGACCATCTTGGCAAAAGCGACTACCGTCACGTCCGAACCCTCTCTTCTTATTTTTGCCTTGCCGAAAGGTATGAAATATTCCTCTTCCGGCACCTCGCCCTTCATCCCACCCAGGAGAACGTGTTCGAATGAGATGACGGGATTGTTATCCCGCAGCGCTGTTTTGAGCAGGCCCTTTGCGTCGTAGGGAGTTGTCGGCAGGATGATCTTCAACCCGGGCACGTTCATGTACATCGAGTAGGGGCTGATGGAATGCTCGGCGGCGGCTGAAATCCCGGCGCCTACGGTCATTCTGTACAATATGGGAAACTTTGCCTGCCCACCGAACATGTAGGTGATTTTGGCGGCGTGGTTCATGAACTGGTCCAGCGCGACAAAACCGAACGTGGCCATGCGCAGGTTGGCGACTGTCCTGAATCCCGAGCCGGCAAGGCCGATTGCCGCGCCGACAAAGTTGTTTTCGGCAATCGGCGTGACTCTGATCCTGTCCGCTCCGAATTCGCGCTGAAGTTCGGCCGGCAGATCCGTGGACATGTGGACCGTTTTGGGATCCCGGCGGAATTCCTCCTGAATCGCCTCCAATGTCGCCTGTTCGTATGTGATCTCTCGCATCGATCTCTCCTGTGCCTTCCAGCCGGCCGCGAAGCGGCCGTCGCTTCCAGATGAACCTTTGCCCTTTCAGATTGAATAGACGTCCTGCAGCGCGTCCTGCGGTTGAGGGTACGGGCTTTCGACGGCGAACCTGCAGGCGTCTTCGATCTTCGCCAACACCTTTTCGTTGATGGATTCGACATCCGCGCGCGTCAATACGCCCTGTCGAAGCAATTTCGCTTCAAATGCCGCTACGGGGCATTTCATTTTCCATGTTTCGATTTCATCTTTGGGGCGCAAATCCTCGAGAGCCGTGGACAGGAAGTGCTTGTGCCAGCGATAGGTCTGGCATTCCAGGAAGTATGGGCCCTTGCCTTTTCTCAGGATGGCTACAGCTTCCTCCGCTGCTTTGTATACGGTCTCAACGTCGTTGCCGTAAATGACCTTGTTTTTGATGTGGTACGCTTCCGGTATGCGCGTGATGTCCCCCGCCGACATGGCATAGCTTGCAGGCGTATTCACGCCGTACCGGTTGTTTTCGCATACAAAAAGCAGCGGCAGCTTCCAGATGCCCGCAAGATTGAGCGCTTCGTGGAATTCCCCTTCGTTGCATGCCCCGTCACCGAAGAAAACGGCCGCGACGCTCCCCTTTTTTTCGAGTTGGGCCGCGAAAGCCGCTCCTGTGGCGATCGGGAGCCCGGCGCCGACGATGCCGTCCGCTCCAAGCATCCCGATGCTGAAATCGGCGATGTGCATGGAACCGCCCTTGCCTTTGCAGTAGCCGGTTTTCTTTCCGTAGATTTCGGCCATCATCTTCCGCATATCCGCGCCTTTGGCGATGCAATGGCCGTGTCCCCTGTGATTGCTGACGATGCGGTCTTCCCTGGTCAGGTGGGCGCAAACTCCTGTGGCGATTGCCTCCTGCCCTATGTAGGAGTGGACAAAGCCGAACAGGGTTCCAGCCGCCCATTCTTTGTATGCCCGCTCCTCGAAGCGGCGGATAGTCAACATCGTGGCGTATAGATCAATCAGCGTTTTATTATCCAATTCCAAGGGACACCTCCAATTTCGGTGACAGTCACCATAACTCCGAAATTCCGGCGGCTTACAAAACATCGTAAGCTGAATAATATCAATAGATTAAAAAAATTCAAAATTTTGCATACATAAAGAACAAAATGGCGCCATTTGCCGTAACTCCTTTGTTTTCATGATGAATAATTTCGGAGTTATGGTGACTGTCACCGAAATTATTCGGCGGGCATGATCGTGGCCGTCTTGATGAAATCAAGCTTTGGAAAATTCTTGTCCAGGAATGCATTGCCCTCGTTCTGGATTTCTGTCTGGTAGTCGCTGGGTTTGCCGCCATACTCGTTGTATAAGGATTCGACCACATTCATGCCTTTGGTCACCTTGCCAAAGGGCGAGAAGCCCTGGCTGTCCAGCGCGGCATTTCTGTCGGCGTAATTGATAAACAGCTGCGTCGTCCGGGAATTCGGCAGCGAGGTTTTCGCGAATGTGATGTATCCGCGCAAGTTGGATTGCTTTACAGGATCATCCTGAATGGGTGCGGCGCGCATTGCGGCGCTTATCTTGGGATTGCCGTTGATGCCGAACTGCACCATAAAGCCCTCGATGTTCCGGAAGAATTTGCAGTTGTCATAAAAACCGTTCTTGACCAGGTTGTAAAAGCGGTCCGCCCCGATGGGGGCCCAGTTTCTCGTGACTTCGACGACGAATTCGCCCTTGGACGTGTCGAATTTGACCTTGAATTTGTCCGGCGCTTTCTCATTCAACTGGGCAGGTTTCAGCAGTTTCTCCATATTGAGCTGCGCCAAGGCCGATCCGGCCACTGCCATAAGCATCGCAACGGTCGTCATCAAAGCAAGTACTCTTAAACGCATCGAGATTCTCCTTTTCATGAAATAAATAGAGTGCTCCAAAAGCTAAAAGTTTCCGCCGGGCCGCTCCAAAACTCAAGTGAAAAGCACGACGGTGTTGTACGGCTTGACAATGGCTTTGGAATGTGGAGAATGCCAACACAATTGACATAATGGGCGAATGCACTAAAACTGAGGGTTGGAAGAGGGTGAGGCATGATGCAGGATGCAGGAGCGGTGTCGTTAAGAGTTTTTCTGGCTTTTTCGCTGGCCCTGCTCGGAGGCGTGATCAGCTCTTTGACGCCTATGACACATGCGAAGCTGTGCCGCCTGATCAGTTTTGCCGCTGGTACGCTCCTCGGGGTCACGATCTTTTCCATCATTCCCGAGGGATATAGCGCACTGCCGCTTTGGCAGCTTGTTCTGGGACTGGCTTCGGGATATATCGTTTTCTGGCTCATAAGCCACTACGTGTTTCATGTCTGTCCGGCTTGTGCGGCCAGCCATTTCGACGAAGCGACAACTCACCGCTTCAGTGAAATCGCTTCCGCGATGGTAATCGCTCTGGGGCTTCACAGCACCATGGACGGGCTCGCACTGGCTCTCGGCAGGGAATCCGAACTCGCCGGAGGATTGGATCTCTCCCTTCTCCTGGCGATTTGCGTGCATAAGGTTCCGGAAGGCCTTGCTCTTTGTGCCTTGCTTCTGGCTTCGGGAATGGGACGATGGAAGGCGTTGATCTGGGTCGCCGCCGTGGAATCGACGACGCTGTTTGGCGGAGCAATTGGCCTGTGGGCTGCGCCGCAGATCTCCGAGCTCTGGATGGACACGATCATCGCGCATATCGGCGGCGGATTCATTTTCCTTGCCATCCACGCGGTTTTCGGCGAACTGATGAAGCACCGCCGCGCGCGAGTCCTCGTACATTTCGCTGCCGGTATCGCGCTGATAGCGGCCCTAAATGGGATTTTAAGAAGCATGTAATCCGGTTTTGTTTTAATCCGCGGTTTTTTCGAATAAGGAGACGCACCATGCGGAATAAATTGTCTGTCTTTGCCGTGCTGTCACTGCTCCTGATAATTGTTGCCGCCTGCCAGCAGCCTGCCTCCCAGAGCCCCGCACCCGGGAAGCCCGCCGCCAAGAGCGCATGCGACCGCGCCTGTCTGGAAAAGTATGTCGATCAATACATGGATGCGATGCTCACCCATGAGCCGAATCCGGCGCTGTTCGCCTCAAATTGCCGGTTCACCGAAAACGGTGTCCAGCTGCAGTTGGGCGAAGGGTTGTGGGCCAGCATGGTCGGCAAAGGAACTTATAAATTCTATGTTCCCGATATCGAAACCCAGCAGGTTGCCTTTATCGGGACCGCCCGGGAAGAAACGCGGGCGCCCGGAGAAGGGAATCCGGTCGCCATTGCGCTTCGTCTGAAGATACAGGACGGACTGATCTCCGAGGCGGAACAGCTTGTCATAAGGCCGGAGAGCAACCTATTTGACCCGACGCGCAAACCGCCGGCATCGGCTGCGGAAAGCATCGAAAAGATGGGAGCGCCGCACCCGATATTCACGGAGGTGATTCCGGAGGCGGAACGTCCTTCCCGCGAGGAAATGATCAAGACCGCGAACTATTATTTTTCGGGCATGCAGAAAAACGACGGCAAAGGATATTATCCTTTCACGGACGACTGCGAGCGCTATGAAAATGGAGGCCGTGCGACCAACGTTCCCCTGAAGCCCGGCGAAAAAAGGCCGGATCCCAAGAAGGAACTGTCCTATTCCAGCGCATGGAGCTGCAAGGAGCAGTTCGAGTCGGGCCTCATCCATTTCGTGACGCGCATCCGCGACCGGCGCTTTGTGGCCGTGGACCGGGAACGCGGCATCGTCTACAGCTTCTGCTTCTTCGATCATGCGGCCGGCAAATCGCGGTATTTCAAATCGCCCGACGGCCGTGATGTGATCGCGGGACCCACCGAGCCTTGGACCTGGCAGATCGCGGAGCTGTTCAAAATCGAAAAAGGCAAAATACGCCGCATCGAGGCCGTCCTGCAGCGTTGTCCCTATGGCATGAATTCAGGATGGAGCACATACGAAAAGGGGATGTCGGACGAAATCCAAAATATAATGTAATTGCGAACCGCGAATGGCGAATTGATACATTCTCGGTCGTTCGAGGCTGCGTACGGAATATGAACCGAAGCCCTGTCTGCTCCGTATGGTTCAATTGGCCATTCGCAATTGGCCATTCGCAATTTTGCTCAGCCTTGCAGCCGCTTCTTCGCGCAGTTTGAACTTCTGGATCTTTCCGCTGGCCGTCATCGGGAAGGAGTCCGTGAAGAAGATGTGCTTGGGTATTTTGTAGCGGGCGATTTTTCCCCGGCAAAAATCCTGGATTTCCCCGGCCTCCAGTGCCCTGCCGTCGTGCAGCTGCACGAAGGCGGCCGCCTCCTCGCCGTATTTTTCGCTGGGAACCGCCACGATCTGGACGTCCCTGACATTGGGGATGTCGCGCAGGAAATCTTCCACTTCCTTGGGATAGATATTTTCTCCGCCCCGGATGATCACGTCCTTCAATCGGCCCGTGATTCTGATAAAGCCGTTATCTTCTTCGACCGCCTGGTCGCCGGTTCGGAGCCAGCCGTCCGCGCTGAGTACTTCCGCCGTCTGCTGCGGCATTTTGTAATAGCCCTTCATCGTGTTGTAGCCGCGTGAGCAAAGCTCTCCATGCCGTCCGGGCGGAAGCGCGGCGCCCGTTTCCGGATCGACGATCTTCACTTCCACTCCCTCAAAAGGCTTGCCCACGGTCGAGACGCGCACGTGCACCGGATCGTCCGTCCGCGTTTGTGTGATTCCGGGGGAGGCCTCGGTCAATCCGTAAACGATCGTGATTTCGCTGCAGTGCATCTTTTCCATGACCTGGCGCATTACCGGCTCAGGACAGGGAGAGCCCGCCATGATCCCCGTCCGCAGAGACGTCAGGTCGAACATATTGAACATCGGATGCGTCAATTCCGCGATAAACATCGTGGGCACGCCGTAGAGCGCGGTGCAGCGCTCCTTCTGCACGACGGCCAGAACCATCAGGGGATCGAAGGTTTCCAGCGGGACGACGGTTGCTCCGTGCGTGAGAACGGCCATGACGCCGAGCGTGATGCCGAAGCAGTGAAAGAGCGGGGCGGGCAGGCAGAGGCGGTCTTCGGATGTGAACTTCTGCCGTTCTCCGATGGAGAATCCGTTGTTGATGATCCCGTAGTGCGTGAGCATCACGCCCTTCGGGAAGCCCGTGGTCCCCGACGTGTACTGCATGTTCACGACATCATGCGCGTCCAGGCTCTTCTTGACCGCTTCCAGATCTTCCTGGGGAACGGAATCGGCCAAGTCCATGATTTCCGCGAAACCGTACATGCCCCGATGCTGGCGCGGGCCGATGTATATGACTGACCTCAGGCACGGAAATCGGGCGCTTTTCAGTTGCTCCCTGGGTGTGGTTTTGAGCTCGGGAACAAGGTCGTACAACGCCTGAACATAGTCGGTATCGCGGTAGCCGTCGATCAGAAACAGGACCTTCATGTCCGATTGCCGCATCACATACTCGAGCTCCGAAGGACGATAGCTCGTATTGACCGTGATGAAAACCGCGCCGACGCGCGCCGTGGCATAGAAAACCGTAAGCCAATCCGGGACGTTGGTTGCCCAGATACCGACATGATCCCCCTTGCCGATGCCCAGGGCGAGCAGTCCCTTCGCCAGCCGGTCCACTCTCGCGTTCAGTTCGCGGTACGAATATTTCAAATCTCTATCGGAATAAATCAAAGCATCGTGATCGGGCCGCTTGCGCGCATTCTCTTCCAGCAGATCACCGACGGTACAGGCAATAGACTCCACCAACTCATCCTCCAGACAAACGCGTTATATTGCCTCCGCGACCGGGTGTCGTGCAAGCAGGTTTTTGAGTGCCCGCATCGATGGATTCAGTATTTCAGATGTCCTGGTTGCCCTGCATCCCAAAACTTGGCGAATAGAACATCCCCAATGTGTTAGCATCTTGCGTGCAAGCGGACGCTTTTTGCCAATGTGCACAGCACTTCGGCAAACTGGCGTCGGATTTGGCGGTGACAATGGCGGCGCATGAATGATAGGATATATCTCTAAAATGCTAAAAGCCTGAAAGCCTGCATCGGAAATATCGATGCATCATCTCCAGTTGAAATGAACTGATTCGAAGGAAGCATTGATGGCCTTATCCTTCGTCAGAATACGGGCGCTGCACGAAATAGCGTGGGGATGACTATTGACTCGTTGCAGGGTATATCAACCGGCCAAAATTCGCGGTCTTGCATACACAGCCCCGAGGAACGGATAGGAAAAATGAGAAAATGCGGTCAATGGAGACAATTCTTTCGTGTCAGCCGGCATGTGCCTATATGGGCCTGTCTGGCTTTCCTGATCAATTTGGGATTTGCGCAGGATGCAGGAAAGGACCGGCAAAAACCAGCGGCGGAGAGAGAAGAACAGAAGAGGCTTACCGCCGAACCGGTAACCGTAACCGTCACGGCACGGAAGGACCCTGAACCGGCACTATCGATCCCGCTCAGTGTCACCGCCGTAACCGAAAGCACGCTTCGGGACTCGGACATTCGCGCTGTGAAAAATGCCGCTGTTTTTGCGCCGAATGTGATCATCAACGAATTCACTGCCAGGGCGGTCAGCAACCCATTCTTCCGGGGCATCGGGGGAAGCCCGACGAATCCCGGCGTCAGCACATATATCGATGGCGTGCCGCAGCTGAACGGTTTTTCCTCAAACATCGAAATGGCCGATGTCGCCCAGGTGGAGTTTGTGCGCGGGCCCAGCGGATCTCTCTACGGCCGCAACACCGCGGGAGGATTGATAAACATTACCAGCCGCGCGGCTTCCGAAATCTGGACCACACAAGTCCAGGGAACTTTTGGAAACTACGGCTACCGCGACATTCGAGGCTCGGTTTCTAGCCCGCTTCTCAACGAGCGGTTCAGTTTCAACCTGGCAGGCGGCTATTCCGGCCGAGACGGCTATACGAAGAATGATGTCAACGGCCACGACCTCGACAAACGGGAGGCCGGCTTCGGAAAGGCACAGCTCTTCATCAAGCTGAACGACAGATGGAAAATCCGATGGATATTCACAGGCGAGCGGGATCGTGACGGCGACTATGCCCTGGGAGACGTCGGTTATATCAGGGAAAACCCCAACCGTGTAAGCCGCGACTTTGAAGGGTATTCGCACCGCTGCGTAGGATCGACGACACTCCGGCTGGAGTACCGGGGTTCCGACATGGACTTTGCCTCCATTTCAGGCGGCCTTTGGTGGAAAAACCACGCGCTCACAGATCTGGATTACCAGACTGCATCGCTCTCAAACGGCGGCCTGTTTGGCGTCAGGAATAATGAGGAAGATCAGCATCAATTCACCCAGGAATTCCGTTTCTCTTCCCCGAGGAGCAAGTCGGTTCGGTTGGCGGATTCCCTCAGACTGCTCTGGCAGGCGGGAGTCTTTGTTTTCAAACAGGATTACGAGCAGGAAGCCATGAATGACATTTCCAGCACATTCGGCTTTTTCCCGAGAATGGTGAGCACCTCCGCCAGCGACATGAATGATTGGGGATTGGGCGTCTACGGGCAAGTCGAGTTCGTCGCCTGGGACAAGCTGCATTTTACGGCGGGATTGCGTTTTGACCACGAAAACAAGGATGCAAAACTCGGATTTACGAGAGACCTCGCCGACAAATTCGAGGACAGCTTCTCGGAAGCTTCGCCGCAATTCAGCGTCGCGTATCAATTCACCCCGAATCAAATGAGCTATGTGTCTGTCGCCAAGGGATACAAGGCCGGCGGTTTCAATCCCGCTCCGACGGGCGTCCCCGCCCCGGCCGGTACGGAATCCTATAATCCCGAGCACACATGGAATTATGAGCTTGGACACAAGGCAAAATGGCTTCGAAACAGGCTGGAGTCGACCGTGGCGCTCTTTTACATAGACTGGGACAGACTGCAGCTCAATCAGCAGATCCCATTCAGCGGCGGGCAATATTTCATCGGCAACGCAGGCTCCGCCAACAGCAAGGGCATAGAAGTTGAGACGAGATTTTTCGCTTTCCCCTGGTGGGAACTGTTCGGAATGGTCGGATACTCGCACGCGAAGTTTCTCGGCAACAGCACGGCCCTCAATTCGAATCTGGACGTGAACGAAGCGGTTGCAGGAAACGATCTTCCATATACGCCAACTTTCAACTCAAACATTGGCACACAAATTTCCTGGGCGCCGTCGAACCATACCTCGCTTTATCTGCGAACTCAGGTCTCGATCACGGGCGATTTCATGTACGACGCCTCCAACGCGATGGGGCAGGATGCCTACACTCTTATGAGCTTCCGCGGCGGCGTGCGCAGCCGGCATTGGTTCGCGGAGGGATGGGTTGACAATGCATTTGACACCCGCTACGTACCCATCGCGATTCCTTACGCGCAACTGGGAGCGCCGTCTGGCTACATTGGCGAAAGCGGCGCGCCGGTTACCTATGGAGCGCGAGCGGGAATCAACTTTTAACGCTGCGGGCTGGAGGAACGGAATAGTCCTCGACAGGTTTGTTGTGAACGGCGAGACGGTTGATGCTCTGGAGGTGAGTCTGATGGCGATCGCTAGTCATACTTTGGCAAGACGACTTTCGACCTTTTGTGGCCTTGGCCGGCTCGTTTTCTTTCTTTTCGGTCTGCCGGCCTTCATCGGTC